>JABAOE010000567.1_pt2 | contig 47737 bp, 43 predicted proteins | sample 7062141 | NCBI WGS metagenome assembly JABAOE01 (sample SAMN14538627, study PRJNA623070) | marine sediment metagenome | biome: marine biome [ENVO:00000428]; feature: marine pelagic biome [ENVO:01000023]; material: deep marine sediment [ENVO:00002113] | place: India: Gulf of Khambhat ...
TCGGCGCGGACCTCGGCGGGCGTGTGGCGGCGATTGCGGAAGTCGTAGTGCAGCGGGAGTTGAATCCCGTCGATCTTGCCACCGAGATAAACCGGGTGGGAGCGCTCGAGGAGATGGCTCACGGCCGGGTGTTTCCTGTCCGTCGTTCCGTAGACGCGTTGCGCCTCGGACTCGAGATCCGGCTTCCAGATCTCCTCGACGTGGAGCACGGCGAGCATCAGCCCCTCGGGGTCGCGCAGCGCGACCCGCTGGCCGCGCTCGAGGGCGTCGGCCAGTTCTTCGCTGACGTCGAGGGTGATCGGGATCGGCCACAGGCTCCCGTCGGCGAGACGCATCCCGTCGCACACGGCCTCGTAGTCTTCGCGACAGAGGAACCCGGTCAACGGCGAAAACCCGCCGTTCATCAGGAGCTCCAGATCGCACAACTGCCGCGCCGTGAGATCCCACGACGGCCAGTCCTGCGATTCGGATTTGAGTTCGGCGGCGCGCTGCTCGTCGACGATCAGGTCGACGAGCTCGCCGCCATGGGGCTGGATCAGATCGGACACGAAGTACCTCCGCCAACGGGCCTCGAGTCGGGGCCGTTCCGGTAGCGCTGGGTGCAAGAGAGATACGGCCCACGGGCCGGATTCGCCAGAACGAACGCGGGCAATCTAGCTTTCGTTCAAACGACTGTCAAACAGGACTTTCCGCGGTTCCCTCGCGGTTCGCCTCGTACCACTCGATGGTCCGCCGAAGCCCCTCCTCGAGTGCGGTCGTCGCTCGGAAACCGAACCGCTCGGCGGCTCGCGAAGTGTCCAGGCAGCGACGGGGTTGCCCGTCGGGTCGGCGCGTGTCCCAATCGATGGATCCCTCGTAGCGCACGAGCCTCGCGATCGTCAGGGCAAGATCCGCGATCGAGACTTCCTCTCCGATTCCGATATTGACGGGCTCCTCGCCCTCGTAACGTTCGGCGGCGAGGACGATCGCCTCGGCGCAGTCGTCGACATACAGGAATTCGCGCGTCGCCGTACCGCTGCCCCAGCAGGTCACCGACGGAGCCGCGCAGTCGCGTGCCTCGATGAACCGGCGTATCAGTGCGGGAATCACGTGCGACGTCTCCGGATCGAAGTTGTCGCCCGGACCGTAGAGGTTGACCGGTAGGAGGTAGATCCCCTGCATGCCGTACTGTCGGCGGTAAGCCTGGAGTTGCACGAGGAGGGCCTTCTTGGCGATGCCGTAGGCCGCGTTGGTCTCCTCGGGGTAGCCGGTCCACAGGTCGTTCTCGTCGAACGGGACGGCCGAGTGCTTGGGGTAGGCGCAGATCGTGCCCACGCAGACGAACTTGCCGATGGCGGCGCGCCTTGCGGCCTCGATCAAGTGCGTGCCCATGATCAGGTTGTCGTAGAACAGTGTGCCGGGCTGGCGGCGATTCAACTCGATCCCGCCGACGACCGCGGCGAGGTGGATCACGATGTCCGGCCGTGCGTCGTCGAGGAAGCGTCGAATCGCCCCGGGATCGCGCAGGTCGTAGTCGCGGCTGCGCGGGACGAACGGCTCGGCGTAGCCGCGGGCCCGCAGGACTCGGACGACCGCGCGACCGAGGAATCCCGCGCCTCCCGTCACGGCGACGCGCCGGTCATCGAGCGATCCGCTCACCCGCGCTCCGCTTCGGCCAGCTCGAGGTCGTGATCGACCATCATCTTCACGAGCTCGTCGAAGCCGACCTTCGGAACCCAGCCGAGCTTCTCGCGGGCCCGCGTGGCGTCGCCGACGAGGAGCTCGACCTCGGCCGGGCGCAGGTAGCGTGAATCGAGCTCTACATGATCGCGCCAGTCGAGATCCAGACGGCCGAAGGCGGCATCCAGGAACTCACGCACGGAGCGCTGCCGGCCCGTCGCCACGACGTAGTCGTCGGGCTCGTCGGCCTGCAGCATCCGCCACATCGCCTCGACGTAGTCCCCGGCGAACCCCCAGTCGCGACGCGCGTCGAGGTTGCCGAGGAACAGCTTGTCCTGGAGACCGCACTTGATGCGCGTGGCCGCCCGCGTGATCTTGCGCGTCACGAAGGTCTCGCCGCGACGCGGCGATTCGTGGTTGAACAGGATGCCGTTGCAGGCGAACATCCCGTACGCCTCGCGGTAGTTGCGCGTGATGTAGAAGGCGTAGGCCTTGGCCGCCGCGTAGGGGCTGCGCGGGTAGAACGGCGTGGCCTCCGTTTGCGGCACCTCCTGCGCCGCACCGTAGATCTCGCTGGACGAGGCCTGGTAGAAACGCGGGCTCAGCCCGGACTCGCGGATCGCCTCGAGCAAGCGCACCGCGCCCAGCGCGGTGATCTCCGCCGTGTATTCCGGGACGTCGAACGACACCCGCACATGGGACTGGGCACCCAGGTTGTAGACCTCGTGCGGGTCGACCTCGCGGAGGATTCGGTTCAAGGACGAGGCGTCGTTGAGATCGCCGTAGACCAGCCGCAGGCGTGGATCGGGGTCGTGCGGGTCCTGGTAGATGTGATCGATGCGGCCGGTGTTGAACGACGACGAGCGGCGGATGACCCCCCAGACCTCGTAGCCTTTCTCGAGCAACAACTCGGCGAGGTACGATCCGTCCTGCCCGGTGATCCCCGTGATCAGGGCCCGGGGTCGCGTGGCTTCATTCATCCAGTCCTACCCATTCCTGCAATTCGCGAAACAGGCTGTCGTAGGCCAGCTCCTGTAGGTCTCCGAACAGCCGCTGCTCGATGCGCTCCAGTCGCGTCGACTCGTACCGCCTCCAGATCTCCGTCTTCGGCCACGGCGCGCGCCTGGCACCCGCGACCGGCCATAACTCGTCCCAGCGCGCCAGTGTAGCGCGGTCGAGCGCGACTCGGGCACCGCGGACTCGTGCCAGCAACTCGGGATCACCCGCAACGCGACGCTCGGCGGCTTCGAATCGGCGCTGGGCCCGCTCGACAAGGTACGGATCGAGCCACTCGAATGCACTCGCGCGGGGCGCGGAAGTCAAGCGCTTCGAGGTTTGGCCAATCGCGCGGGCCACATCGTCCAGGTAGGCCGCGATGGGTCGCGCGGCCTTCCCGTAGTAGGCCCGCAGGAACCGCCGTGTCAGGGCCGGCCCGTCCTCGTACGGGTCCTCGAGCAGTTTGGCGGTGAGCCACACTTCCAGATCGCGCATGTCCGCCACGTCGGCGAACTCGGTTTGAACGAAGATGCCCTCGATGCCGTGATCAGCGTAATAGCGGTAATCCGCGTCGAGGAAGGCGTGATCCGCCCGCGGCAGGTCGCCGTCTTCGTGAAACGTCACACGGTAGTCCCAGATCTGCAGATGATCTGCGCGTCGGGTCCAGCCTTCGATCGCGGCCCGCACCGCCGCATTGCTCGGCGCACCCAGGGGCCGCGAATAATCGCGTTGATGCAGGCCGGTGAAGCGCACCAGCACCGCGTCGCCGGCGCGCGCGGTACGCGGCGGGTCGGTCGAGTAGTGGTACGCCAGTGTGGAGAGCTTGAGCTCCGGCCAGTCCGCGGCGATGCGCTCGGCAAGCCGGGAGACGAATCGGATCAGCGGACCGGCCTGGCTCCCCTCTTCCTCGACGACCGCGGCACATGCCTCACAGCTACACGGATTGCCCCAGTCGTTCTGCGACACGTCATAAAAGACGGGAGCTGCCAGAGCGCTCCGCTTCGCCTCGGCGCGGCCCGTCAGGATCGACAGACGGAGCTCGCGCTCGACGACGTCCAGCAACGCGGGCTGTGTCAGACACCACTGCGTCTTCTCGCCGAAGCGGAACCCGCCGATCTCGGAAAAGAACTCGGGGTGGCTCTCGAACCACTCCGCGACCGGCACGCGCCGGTCGAAGGTGTGCGTGTGGAACGGCGGGCCAAAGCGAAGGCTGCCGCCCCAGCGCTCCGCGATCTGCGAGTAGTGGCCGTTGAGGCGGTTGCGCAGGTGGAACAGCACCGATCCGCGCACGCCAAAGATGTCTCGATAAGAAAACGTCGGCTCGCCGCGGCGATCGAGTCGACCGACACGCAACCGTTTGCGTCGCGGCACCGTCTCGTCCCACGGCGTCCACCAGCCCACACCGAGATCGTCTTCGAGGAAGTGGTAGACGGCGTAGAGCGTGCCGCGCGGCGACCCCCCGGTGAGCCACAGGCGCCCCTCCTCGCTGCGAACGATCCACTCCTCCGGTCCGAGCGTGTGGACGTCGAGGCCCGCGGAGCGGATCGCGTCGGTCCAGCCGACCTCGATCGACGGTGCGGATCCCGGTCCGGTTTCGATCGTGAACGCGGCGCCGCTGATCTTTTCGAGGTACGTCGCCAACTCCCCCGCCGCGTGACGTTCCGCCGCCGTGGCCTCCGCGCGAACACGGATCGGAACCAGAGCCCGCCCGTTGCGTGCCAGGTCGAGCGCCGCCGCGGGCGCGGGTGCGAGTAGCACCAGACCGACCCACGCCGCGAGCGGGCCCCACAGGCGAGCGGTCACACCCGTCCCACGCACGACTCGACGATCTCGGCGAACTTGCGTAGCGCGTGAGGTCGGTCGTAGTCCTGCTCGAACGCGAGACGGGCGTTCCTGCCGTGGGCCTCACGCAGCTCGGGCTCATCCGCATAGCGGCGGATCCACTCGGCCAACTCGCGCGACGCGCCGACCGGGACGGTCACCCCGCAGTCCGCGCGAGCGAGGATCCCGGCGATGGCCGACCCCGGCGGCCCGACGTACAGCGTCGGACGGCCGGCGGCCAATACACCGTAGATCTTCGACGGCACCAGCAACCCCTCGACGGCATCGAGCATCGTGATCAGGTGCACATCCCCCGCCGTCAATCCATCGGCGAGCTGCGGGGCCTCGACCCAGGGGTGGAACTCGACGCTCAGTCGGCGCTCCCGTGCACCGCGAGCGATCTCCGCGTGCCGCGCCCCGCCGCCGACGAACGCGAACACGATGTCGGCGCGCTCCTCGAGCTCGAGAGCCGCGTCCAGCACGGTCTCGAACTCGTGGGCCAGCCCCATGTTGCCGGAGTACAGCACGACGAACTTACCATCCCACCCGTTGCTGCGGCGCATCGGGTGACCCTCGCGGTCGCGCGGCCGGACGGCCGACCCGTCACACCAGTTGTCGACCACATCGACGCGGTTCGCGCCCTGCGCCCGGAGCCGCTCGGCCATCGCCGGGCCCAGGGCGACAACGTGGTCCGCGGCGGCAATCGACTGCCGTGCGGCACGCGTGAGCATGCGACCGATCCAGCCGTCCGCGCGCAACACGCCGAGCGCGAACGCCACTTCGGGGTAAAGGTCCATGGCCCAGTACAGCAACCGCGCGCCTCGACGCCGACAGACGGGCAACACGGCGCGGGCCAGCATCGGTGGCGTCGTCATCGCGATCACCAGATCGGGGCGCGGAAGCCGACTCAATCGCCACCGCGCGCACAGGAGGAACGTGACGTAGTCGAACATGCGGCCGAGCTTTCCGCCGCGGCCGAAACCGCTGGTCTGTGTGCGCCACACGTGAACGCCGCGAATGGCTTCCTCGCGGGAGTAGGTCCGCGAGGCATCGTTGTAGGCACGCGCCGACGTGATGACGTGGGCCTCGTGCCCACGTGCGGCGAGTGCCTCCATCAAATCGGCCGCCAGCACCGCCGTCGGCGCCTCGGCCGGGAGGTAGTACTGATTGACGAGCACGACGCGCATGAGCCGGATAACGCTAGACGCGCGGGAGGATCCTCAGCCGTCTGAGGATCGCCGAGGCGTAATGCCGCGCCTTGAAGCCCCACCACTTGAGGGACGTGTCTTGGAACGAACTCCGTTTGATGTAGTAGTGCGGGTGGATCAGCGACAACGGAACGTTCCCCGGGGGAAGTGCTTCCGCGGCCAATGCAGGAAAGTCGACCAGTCGGTCCTCCGCGATGTACAGGATCGCGTTCTGGCAGTAGTACGGCTCGACACTCTCGTCGTTCCAGATGAGCCGGCGCAGACAGTCGATCGCCCGGTACCCGCGATCGGCGAACAACCGCGCCCAGTACTCCGGCCACTGTTCGTTCACATGATTGGCCCCGCGTTGATACGGGATCGCCGCCGAGAACAGAACCACGGGGCCGAGCGCGGTGAGCGTCTCGACGAATGTTCGTGCCGCCGAAGCCGGTAGGTGCTCGGCCACCTCCAGGCTGACGACGAGATCGTAGCGACGAGTCGTCTCGACCGGCCGGGAAAGATCGACGGCGACAAAATCTTCCTCGGGGATGAGCAACTCTGCAGTGGGAACGTCGGGGCTGTCCATCCCGTGAACGTGCGGGACCCCGGCGTCGGAGAAGGCCTTGGCCCACATACCCAGCCCGCACCCGACATCGATGACCGAACGGGGTCGGATCCATTCCAGCACACGTGGAACCACCGCCGCCGCGGACCTGGCCGACGGGTCCTGCCAGGCCCGGTACGCCTCCAGTTCGTAGGTCGCCCTAGGCACGCGCACCCTCCACGGACGGCGCGCCGCGTTGCTGTCGGTACACCTCGAGAAGCCGGTCGAGTCTGTCGCGGTAGGTGTGCCTTCCGCGCCCGACGGCCTCGCGCCCGGCCCGGCGCAGCCCTTCACGGTGGTCGTCGTCTGCGAGCAAGCGGCGTACGGCCTCGGCGAGATCCTCGGGCCGCGACGCGTCAAAGAACTCCGCCTCGACGCCCTCGCGGTAGATCGAGCGATGGACGTCGGTGCGCTCCCCGAGCAGCACGCCGTTGCAGGCGGGAATCTCGAACGTCCTGACCGTGTAGAAGTCGCGATTCTTCTTGCGCAAAAACCCCAGACTGATCTTGGCCGCACCGATCGCGCGGCACTGGTCGTCGAGGTAGATCTCGGTTCCCCTCACGTGTCGCCGCAACGGAGACCACGGCGCGAGCTTGTGCCACTGACTTCCCCACACGGCAACGTCGGCGTCCACGCGCCGTACGAGCTGCTCCATCAGGGCCGCCCGCTCCTTCTCCCAGGTACCGACGAACACCACGTCGCTGACCCACTGCGGTTCCGTCGCGGGATCCACCGCGACGGGCCGATGGATCCGGGGATAGTAGGCGAAGCGGAAGAACTCGACGTTGGGGTTGCTCGGCCGGACCTCGGCGACGTTTGCCTCGCGTGTGGCGAAGACGAAGTCCCATTCAGGCAAGGCGGCCCGTTGCACGGCCGAGACGTTGGCCGGATTGAGGCTGAAAAAATCGTCGTGGTTGATGATCGCAACCCACGCGCCGTCGCGCTTCAGCGCCCGGACCTCGCGTGGTCCGACATGCAGCCCCTTGAGCACCAGAACGATATCGGGACGATGGTGCGCCGCCTCGCGCAGCAGCCGGCGGACGTGGACCAGGCGGTGCGACTCGAAGACCCGGCGGGTTGCCCTCCACCACAGTCGCCACGCCAGCTTGTCGGTGTAGCGCCCCAGCCCCTCCCAACTGCTGCAATGGACGACCTCATGTCCCATCTCACGCAACGTTTCGTAGTAGCACCAGCTTCCTGTCCCCGGATTCAGCGGCTCACCGTAGAGCAGGATCTTCATGCCTCGATCCGTTCGTATCCGAGCTGCTTCAGCAGATCTCCTGCCCGTGCGTTCAACGCGCGAACGAGGGCCGGGTCGAGGGCCTTCAAATAGCGCTCGTTCTCGCCGGCTCGCAACGGGTACCACTTGTTGTCTTCCAGCGATCCCAGAGGAAACGGTTGACCCGGTGCGGGAATCTGTCGGGCGTCGAACTCCAGCCCGGCGAAGGAGTCGATCTCGCGCACGACCGCTTCGGGGTCGGCCATGAAATCTTCGTAGCGAACAATCAATCGCGGTAATCCCCGCGTATCGTCGAGCGCGAGTCGGAACGAGTTCGTCCAGTGCTCCACGGCGCAGGCGATCTTCATCTCCGGGTCGTCGAACGGGCAGCCGTGTGCCGCGACGTACTCCTTGGCGACGGCGCGGGCGCAGACCGCGTACGGGTTCCGCGCGGCGATCACGAACATCGGCGAGAACCGCTCGAGCATGCGCGCGATGTAAGGAACCTGAATCGTGTAGAGCTGGCTCATGTCGACGATGCGAGCCGTCAACGGATCGTGAGCGTACGCGGTCAGGAGCTTGCGCAACACGCGGTGCAGCCCCCGTGTGGTCCCCTCATCCGCATCTTCGGCGGTCTTGCGGTGCTCCGAGAGCAACTCGTCGACCGCGTACAACCACGATCGCTGGTAGCCGAAACGGGGGTGATTCTCGACCGCGGAGGTCACGTTCTTGAAGTGAAACGAGCGGTGGACGAGGGGCTCCGGAAGATCGCGAATGTGCGGGCAGTTGTGGATCTCGTCGGGACCGGCCCACCACTCGGAGTTGCCGCTCGCGTAGACGACGCGAGGATGGCGGTAGAGGCAGCGCGCGAGCACGGTCAGCCCACCGCCCTGGACCCCGAGCACGAACACCGGCCGGTCGATACGTGCGCGGGACAGGCCTCCGGTGAGCCGCCGAAGGTTGAGCTCGTAGCGGGCGAGTTGAGCGTGGTAGCGCAACCGCCCGACGGCCTTGCGGAGGAAGCCCCGTGTGCCGCGTTCCGCCAGATCGCGGGCGACGGCGCGACGCAGGCGACCCGCCGGATGCCGCGGCCGACGAGAACGAAGTGGATCGGCTTGTGGCAAGCTCCCCTCTCCGGCCGTAGGTTCCAAGGTCGTTTCCCTTCCTTTTTGATGCAGGCAAAAGAATATACACATGTCCCGGCGAATCGCCTGCTTCGAGGAAGCGGCCGGCTGGTAGCATGACAACGCCCGAGAAAACGCGATGAGCAAGCCCAGGATTCTTGTCGTCCAGGACTACTTTCTGCCCGCGTACAAGGGCGGCGGCTCGTTGCGTACGGTGGTCAACATCATCGACCGCCTGTCCGGCGATTTCGACTTCGACGTGCTCGCCCGGGATCGCGACCAGGGTGACTCGGAGCCCTTTCCCGACCTGAGCGACGGGTGGACCCGACGAGACGGTTGCCGCGTGCGCTACCTCCCGCCCCATCGGATCAACCCCTCCGGCCTACGCCGCGCGGCGGCCGAGAGCGACTATGAGCTCATCTACTTCAACAGCTTCTTCTCCAGGTTCACGGTCTGGCTGTTGACGTTGAGGCGGCTCGGGATGCTCCCCGACCGGCCCGTCTTGCTGGCGCCGCGGGGCGAGCTGGCGGCAAACACGCTGCGGCTCAAACGCAGGAAGAAGGCGATCTACATCCGGCTGGCCCGTCTGCTCGGCCTGTACCGCGGGATCACCTGGCACGCCTCGTCCGAGAGCGAGCGCGAGGAGATTCGGAGGCTGTTCGACGGACCGGTCGAGATCGGCGCGGATCTTGCGGCCAGGCCTCCCGATCCCACTGCGCTGCCGTCGCCACCGGCCAAGCGCCCCGGCGAGCTGCGGTTGGTGTTCCTGAGCCGGCTCGCACGCAAGAAGAATCTCGGCCGCGCGATCGAGCTCGCGGGCCGTGCGTCCGGCGACATCGTTTTCGACATCTACGGGACGGCGGAGGATCCGGCCTACCTCGCCGAGTGTGAGGCGTTGATCCGCCGCCTACCCTCGAATGTGCGCTGCACGTACCGCGGCCCGATCTCCTACGAGAAAGTGCACGAGACCCTCGCCGGCTACCACGTGTTCCTGTTTCCGACGCTCAACGAGAACTTCGGCCACGTCATCCTCGAAGCGTTGCTTGCGCGGCTTCCGGTGGTGCTCTCGGATCAGACGTTCTGGCGCGATCTGGAATCCAAGGGGGCGGGGTTCGATCTGCCGCTGGCGGATGACGCGGGGTTCGACTCCGCGCTGCGGACGTTCGTCGAAATGGATCAGACGCGATACGACGAACTGTCGCGGGGCGCCCTGGCGCTCGCGCACGCCTACCTGAACGACCCGGAACCCGTGGCCGATCAGCGCGAGATGTTCCGGCGCTGCCTGGGCAAGACCGCATGAGGCGCCGCCGCGTCCTGGCGCTCGTCGCGGAGGCCTACGGCTCCGGTGGGGGCATCGGCCAGTTCAACCGGCACCTGCTCGACGCGCTGGCGTTGCGCGAGGACCTCGATGTCCGCGCCCTCGGACTTTACGGCCGCACGAACTGCGGCGAGCCCGACGGGTTGGAGTGGTGGGCACCCGCGCGCGGCAAGGTGAGCTACGCCTTGCGATCCTTCCGCGAGGCCGTGACGTTCAACCCCGACCTGATCATCAGCGGGCTGATCGGTTTCGGCGGCCTGGCGATGTCGCTCAAGATCCTCACGCGGTCGCGTCTGTGGTCGGTGACCCATGGCTGGGAGGCGTGGCAACCCGGCCCCTTTGGCGACAACTGGGGTCTGCGCGACGCGAACATGGTCACCGCGGTCAGCCGCTTCACCCGCGACAAGCTCCTGTCGTGGTTGAACCGTCCCGCCGACCTCGTCCAGCTCCTTCCCAACACGATCGACCTGGATCGATTCCACCCGAGACCGCGCCCCGCCGAGCTCGAACGTCGCTACGACGTGGCGGGCAAGAAGGTCCTGCTGACCATCGGTCGGCTTGCAGCGATCGACGCCTACAAGGGGCAGGACCGGGTCATCCGTCTGATGCGTGAGTTGAACGAGAGCTCGGGCCCCGTGCACTACATCATCGCCGGCGACGGTGACGATCGGCCGCGACTGCAGAAGATCGTCGCCGAGGAGCGGGCCGAGGACCTGGTCACGTTTGCCGGTTTCGTTCCCGACGAGGTCGTCGAAGACCTCTACAACCTGGCCGACCTGTTCGTGATGCCGAGCACCGGGGAGGGCTTCGGCATCGTCTACCTCGAGGCGATGGCCTGCGGCTGCCCTGTCGTGGCGGGTAACAAGGACGGCAGCGTGGACGCTCTGGTCGACGGCGAGCTGGGGCGATTGGTCGACCCCGACGACCCGGCCGAGCTGCGCGACGCGATCGCCGCGAGCCTGGCCGAAGGTCGCTCCCACGACGCGCGCGTTCCCGGTGTCGAGAGGTTCGCCCTGCCCGCCTTCCGCGCACGCGTCGACGAGTTGGTCGATCGTGTATTGCCGTCGTAGCGAGTTGGGCCCTCCACTGTTATAAGAGGACGTTCATGAGCATTGTCACGATCACCGGAATCCGGCCGGACTTCATTCGGATGAGCGCCGTGTTCGAGCGTCTCGACGCCGAGTTCGACCACGTGATGATCCACACGGGCCAGCATTACGACGACGAGCTGAGCCAAGTCTTCTTCAACGAGCTCGATATCCGCCGGCCGGACTACACGCTCGAGACCGGGACGCGCAGCCGGACCCCGTACCAACAACTCTCCTACCTCTCGACGGCCGTCATCGAGCTCCTGCAGTCGGAGAGCATCGATCCCGAGCTGGTCCTGTTCCTCGGCGACTCGCACTCGGCCCTGGTCTCCGTCCCGCTGTTCAAGGAGGGTTACCGCATCGGCCACATCGAGGGCGGCATGCGCTCCTACGACCGGCGGATGCCGGAAGAGACCAATCGTGTCTGCTGCGATTACTGCTCCGACTTCGTGTTCGTCTACACCCCGCTGTACCGCGAGCGCTTACTCGCCGAAAACAAGGACCCGGAGTCGATTTTCGTCGTCGGCAACACGATCGTCGAAGTCGTCAACAGGTACATGCCCGCGGGCCCGCGGGCGCGGGACTACATTCTCGCCGATATCCACCGGAACGAGAATCTGCGTGACGCCGGCCAATACGGGCATATCTTGGATTATCTGGAGGGCCTCGGGGCCGCTCTGGATTTGGAGGTTCGGCTGGTGCGTTTCAACCGCGCGGTAAGGTTGATCGAAGAACACGACCTGCTGGCCGGCCGCGAACGCGTCCGCCTGGTCGGTCCGTACGGGTTCCTCGATTACCTCAACCTGCAGTACCAGGCCCGCGGCATCATCTCCGACTCGGGGACGAGCCAGGAGGAGTGCCCGCTGCTCGGCGTTCCCGTCGCCGTCCCGCGGGACTTCACCGAACGACCGGAGTCGGTCGAGTTCGGCAACAGCATCCTGGTCGGCGAGAGCAAGCCGGTCGGCGAGATGATCGACCGCACCACACGGTTCTTTGACGATTACAGCATCTCGGACGATCAATTGGCCTGGTTGGGCGACGGCAACACGTCCCGGACCATCGTTGATATCCTCGCCGAGAAGTTGAACGAAGAGGGGCGACACTGATGGCCAACATCCTGATCGTCGGCGGTGCCGGCTACGTCGGGGGCGCGGTGACCGACCTGCTCGTCCAGGGCGAGCACACGGTCCGCGTGTTCGACCGGATCCTCTACGAGGATTCCTACCGCAAACCGGTGGATTTCGTCTACGGAGACGTACGCGACGCGGCGGCGCTCAAACCCCAGCTCGATTGGGCCGACGTCGTGGTCTGGCTCGCCGCGATCGTCGGCGACGGCGCCTGCCAGCTCGATCCGGACACGACGATCGCCGTCAACCAGCAAGCGGTCGAGTGGCTGGTCAAGAACTTCGACAAGCGCATCGTGTTCATGTCGACCTGTTCGGTCTACGGCGCGCAGGATGCCGAGCTGGACGAGGACTCGCCCAAGAACCCGCTGTCGTTGTACGCGTCCACGAAGCTGCAGGCGGAGAGCTACCTGGCGGACAAGGACGCGATCATCTTCAGGCTCGGGACGTTGTTCGGTGTCGGCGACCTGTACTCCCGCATCCGCATGGATCTCGTGGTTAATTTCCTGACGGTGCGGGCGCACACGGTCGGCAAGATCAACGTCTTCGGCGGCGATCAGTTCCGGCCGTTGCTGCACGTCAAAGACGTCGCGCGCGGCATCGAAAAAGTCCTGTTCGACCCGAGCACAGGGGTCTACAACCTGGCCCGGCAGAACGTCCGGATCATCGACCTCTCGTATCAGATCCGGAACCATTTCCCCGATCTGGAAATCGAGCGCACCGACCGCCCGTTCCAGGACACGCGCAACTACCGCGTGCGCAGCGATCGTGCGATCGCCGCCTGGCAGTTCGATTCGATCCACTCGATCGACGACGGGATCGAGGAGGTCAAGCTCCTGGTCGAGCAGCATCGCATCAAGGATCTCGACCACGCGCGCTACTCCAACCAACGTTACCTTCAGGAACAACCGTTGAGGCATCCGTGATGGAACCGCGTCTGATCAAGGGTGGCCTGGCGGTCGACGACCGCGGCCGGGTGAGCTTCGTCAACGACTTCGACTTCGAGGGTGTGAAGCGCTTTTACACGGTGGAGAACCACACGTCCGGCTTCATCCGCGCGTGGCACGCGCACAAGAAAGAGGCGAAGTACGTGCTGGTCGTCCAGGGTGCAGCGCTCGTCGGCGCGGTCGCGATCGACGACTGGGACACTCCGTCCAAAGACGCCCAGGTCCACCGCCACGTGCTCAGCGCGGCATCCCCCGCGGTGCTGTACGTCCCGGCCGGTTACGCCAACGGTTTCATGTCGCTGACCGAGGACACCAAGATCATGTTTTTCAGCACCAGCTCACTGGCCGAGAGCGCCGGCGACGATTTCCGCTACGACGCCCGTCACTGGGATCCGTGGACCGTCGAAGAGCGCTGACCGAGGAGTCTCATGAGTCGTACGTTGGTTCTGGGTGCCGGCGGCATGCTCGGGTACGCCGTTCGGACCTTTTTCGCACGTCGAGGTGACGACGTCGTCGCTTTGCGGCGCGCGGATTTCGACATCGCGGCGGATCCGCTGGACAAGCTGGAGAGCCTACTGCGCGGTGCCGACCGCGTGATCAACTGCGCGGGGGTGATCAAGCCGCGCATCGCCGACATGGCCGTCGAGGACGTACTCAAGGTCAACTCGATCTTCCCGCACAACCTGGCCAAGCTATGCAACCGCCTCGAGATTCCGCTGTACCACGTGACCACCGATTGCGTGTATTCGGGGAAACGCGGCGGCTACACCGAGGACAGCTACTTCGACGCCGAGGACGTCTACGGTCTATCCAAGAACGCCGGCGACGGGGCCGACTGCATGGTCCTACGCACGTCGATCATCGGCGAAGAGCAGGGGCAGAGCCGCTCGCTGCTGGAGTGGGCCCGGAGCCAGGCCGGCAACCAGGTGAACGGTTTCCTGAACCACCGCTGGAACGGCGTCACGACGGTACACCTGGCGGAGCTGATCGAACGCATCGATTCTTCCGGGCTGTACGCACGCGGCATCCATCACATTCACTCGCCGGACATCGTCAACAAGGCCCAGCTTCTCGAGATCCTCGACTCGGTCTACGAGCTCGGGCTGACGATCCAGCCCGTCGACGCGCCGACGGCGTGCGATCGTTCGATGTCCAGCGTCCGTTCGCTCAGCGGACAGATCGCCGACAAGCCGATCCGCCGGCAGGTCGAGGAAATGCGCGCGTTCTTTGAAGCCGGCTGATCGCGGCCCCGAGGCGCTCGTGATCAAGTACGTTTTCATCCAGAACGACCCGTTCTTCCTTCCCAAGGTTCTGGACAAGTACCTGCGCGAGTTCGCCGACACGACAGCCGGTGTCAACATCCAGGGCGTGAATCAGGGTAAGCGCTCGATTTTCCGCACCGCGCTCGACCTGTACAAGGTTTATGGATTCGCCTACTTCCAGTGGAAAGTCCGCCGCTACGTCTGGCTCAAGTTACGCGCGAAGCTGGCCGCACTGACCGGGTCGACGCGCTACCCCTACAGCGTGCGTTCGGTCGCCCTCAAATACGGCGTCCCCGTGACCGAGTCGGTCGACGTCAACGACGATCCGTTCCTCGCGCACCTGAGAGACCTGAACGTCGAGCTGATCGTGTCGATCTCCGGCACGCAGCTGTACCGCAAGAAGCTGCGCAAGCAAACGCCGGCAGGCATCATCAACTGTCACGGCGCGCTGTTGCCGAAATATCGCGGGCTGATGCCGAGCTTCTGGACACTGCTAAAAGGCGAGACCGAGGGCGGAGTCAGCGTGCACTTCGTCGACTCCAAGCTGGACAACGGCCCGATCGTCGTCCAGCGGCGCTACAGGATTCACCCGCACGACACCTTGGAAGACGTGATGGCGCGTTCGAAGGACCTTGGCGCGGAGTGTATTCTCGAGGCCGTGCGCAAGATCGAGGCCGGCGATCCTCCGTTGCTCGACAACGACGAATCGCAGGCCACTTCCTTCTCCATGCCCACACCCGAGGACGGCGAACGCTTTCGCGCCTCGGGACGCCGGTTCCGTTAACGCCATGGCGTCGCCTTCCGGGATCGTCAACGCGCTCTCGTTCGACATCGAGGACTGGTTCCACATGGTCNNCGGCGGCGGAGTCGGCAAGAAGGAGGTTGACGACACGATCGCCGAGCACCGGCCGAGCAACATCGTGTCGCTGCCCTACCAGCCGCTGGACCAGATCAAGTACTCGCTCTCGGCTGCCGACGTGCACCTGGTGTCGGTCGGCGATACCGTCGTCGGCGTGGTCCACCCGTGCAAGGTCTACGGGGCGATGGCGGTGGAGCGGCCGATCCTGCTGCTGGGCCCGGATCCCTGTCACGTGTCGGATCTGGTGCGCGAGCACGGCCTCGGCTGGCACCTCGAGCACGGCGACGTCGACGGCGCCGTGGCGCTGCTGCGCCGCATTGCCGACACGCCGCGCGAGGAGCTCGACGCCATGGGCCGCCGCGGCCGCGAGGTGATCACCACGCAGCTCAGCAAGGAGGTGCTGTGCGGGCGGTTCTGCGACGTGATCGAGCGGGGTGTGGCGTGAGCCTCGTGAAGTACGTCTTCATCCAGAACGACCCCTTCTATCTGCCCCGGGTGCTCGACAAGTACCTGCGCGAGTTCAGCGACAGCACGGCGGGCATCAACATCCAGTCGGTGGCGCAAGGGCGGCGGACGGTCGCGCAGACCGCGCTGGACCTCTGTCGCATGTACGGCCCTCGCTACTTCGCCTGGAAGTTCCGCCGCTACCTCTGGCGCAAAGTGCAGGGGAAGGTCGTCAACGACCTGCTCGGCTCCACGCGCACCTGCTACTCGGTGCGGGCCGTGGCCCGGCGCTACGGCGTGCCGGTCACCGAGGCCGTGGACGTCAACAGCGACTCGTTCCGCGAGCACCTGCGCGATGGGGGCGTCGAGTTCATCGTCTCGATCTCCGGCACGCAGTTCTACGGCCGCCAGCTGCGCGAGCAGACGTCCCACGGCATCGTCAACTGCCACGGCGCCCTGCTGCCGAAGTACCGCGGCCTGATGCCCAGCTTCTGGACGCTCGCCAACGGCGAGCGCGTGGGCGGCGTCACCGTGCACTTCGTCGACGAGAAGATCGACAACGGGCCCATCCTCGTGCAGCGCCGCTACCGCATCCATGAACGGGATACGCTCGAGGACATCATGGCTCGATCCAAGGACCTCGCCGCGGAGGCGATCATCGAGGCCGTGCGGCTGGTCGAGGCGGGCGAGCCGCCAACGCAGCCCAACGACGAGTCGCAGGCCACGCATTACTCCATGCCCACTCGAGAGGACGTGCGGCGTTTCCGCGCCGCCGGCCATCGCTTCTTCTGATGACCCAGCCCGCCGTCACCAACGCGCTCTCGTTCGACATCGAGGACTGGTTCCACATGGTCGAGATCCCGGCCGTCGAGAACCCGCAGCACTGGCCGGGGCTGGAAACGATCGTCGTCCGCTACACACGCGAGATCCTCGACATCCTCGACGGCAGCGGATCGCGGGCGACGTTCTTCGTCCTCGGCTGGGTCGCCGAGCGCTACCCGCAGATCGTCCCCGCGATCGTCGCCGCTGGCCACGAGGTCGCCACGCACGGCTACTGGCACCGCAAGGTCTACGAGATGCGTCCCGAGGAGTTCCACGAAGACCTGCAGCACTCGATCGATCTGCTCGCCTCACAGAGCGGCAAACGGGTTCGCGGCTTCCGCGCCACGAGTTTCTCCATCACACCGGGCACGGAGTGGGCCTTCGACGTGCTCCACGATGTGGGGATCGAATACGATGCCAGCCTGTTCCCGGCCTCCCGCGGCCACGGCGGTTACCCGTGCCCGGCGAAGCCGCACGTCTCGACCATCGCGCCCAGCGGCCGCCCGATGCCCGAGCTGCCGATGAGCGTGATGCGCCTCGGGCCGTTCCGCCTTCCGTTCAGCGGCGGCGGCTACCTCCGCGTGCTCCCCGGCTCGCTGATCCGCGCGGGGTTCGACCAGCTCAACGGCAAGAGCCTGCCCGGCGTCGTCTACCTGCACCCCCGCGACTTCGCCCCCGACTGCCCTCGCGTGCCGATGCCGCTGATCCGCCGCTTCAAGTGCTACACGGGCGCCCGAACCACCCGTCCGAAGCTCGAAATGCTGCTCCGGCGCTACCGCTTCGACACCTGCGCACGCGTTCTCGACCTCAAACGGTGAAGTGCGACAGGATCCGGTCCGCGGCCCTCGAGACGGAAAACTCGGACTCGAGCAGCGCGCGCCCGTTGGCGCCCATGCGGGCGCGCAGCGCTGGGTCGCGCGCGAGCCGCAGCGCGTTGGCGCGCAGCGTGTCGTCCTCGCCGTTCTCGCAAACGAGTCCGGCCTCGTGGCGCTCCAGGATGTCGCGCAGATCGTTGCCGGGGTTGATGCTGGCCAGGACGGGTTTCGACGAGGCAAAGTAGCTGAACAGCTTGCCGGGGAAATTCTGGTGGCGTAGCCGGCGGTCGAGCGTGATCAGGCCGACGTCGAATTCCCGGACGAGGCCGAGATAGGTCGTCTGGTCGACGGCAGGACGCAAGATCAGGTTGTCCAGGCTGCGGTTCTCGATCTGCCGCTCGATGCGCTCGGTCTCACTCCCCTCGCCGATCAGCAGGATGCGGATGTCGTCCTCGCCGCGGAGGTGGTCGGCCAAGCGGACGAGGTTGGCCATGTCCTGCTGGACGCCGAGGTTGCCGCCGAAGAAGAGTACGACCTTGCCTTCGAGACCCAGCTCGGAGCGGAAATTCGTCTGCGGGACGTCCGGTTCGTCGGGGACGGCCCAGTTGTAGAGCACGTCGAGCGTGTAGCGTTGATCGAGCCCCGAGTCCGCAAAGTAGCGCAGGTTGGCCGGCGACTGCACCGCGATCACGTCGCAGGCGTCGTATTGCAGTCGCTCCTTGGAGCGGAAGAAGCGCAGGATCGGGCTGCCCTCGCGCAACACGCCGGCGTCCACGGTCCACTGCGGGAAGATGTCGCGCAGGATCAGGAATACCGGACAGCTCCACAACCGCTTGAGCCGGTGTAGCAGCGCGCCGAGGAAGATCGTCGGCGAGTAGGAGACGATCAGATCGCAGGGGTGGTCCCGGAAGTAGCCCTTGCCGGCGCTCCACATGCTCGAGCTGAGGCGCCACTCGTTGATCGTCCGGAACACCCGACCGGCGCCCTTGAGCCGGCCGGAGCTGAAACGCAACGCGGTGAAGCCCGCCTCGTCTGCGACCGAGAATCGCTCCTTCGAGGCCGGGTCGGGCGCAGCCAGTGTGACGTCGTGTCCCTGGCGCGTGAACTCGATGGCGAGGTCGCGCATGTGTTTGGCGCTCGACCGCTTGCTCGGAAAACAAGAATCGACGAGGAGCAGGATGCGCATGGCCCACGCACTATAACTAGAACAGACGCAGGGCCACCACGAGGAATTCGCTGTTGCCTTCGAGCTCGGGGATGTCCGACCACAGCGAGCGACCGTAGCTCACCTGGAACGCCAGCTTCCACGGCGCGACGAAGTTGGCCGCAATGCCCGCTCCGCCGTGATTCTGAGTCCCGAGTAGCGTGGTTTCGTCGCGCACCCAGGCGGACTCGACGACCGCGTCGAAACGAATCGCCTCGAGGATGCTGAACGAATACCCGGCCCGCGCGATGCGGCCGGAATCGAAACGCACCCCGGAGCCGGCGAAGCCGTTGAGCCGGGTGCTGCCGAACAAGCTGAAGGAGTAGCGGCTGAAGCGATCCAGGTCCTCGCCGTCGAACAGGTTGGCCTCGGCGCGAATCTTCTGAAACTTCGGCAGCAACCATTCCTTGTTGGCGGTCAGGCCGTACCGCGCGAAGCGCTTGCGAACCGGGTCGGGCGAGGCCGGCACGTAGGTCGAGGTCGTCGGGTCGAAGCGCACCGGCGTTCCCGTGGCGTCCTCCACGAGCCCGAAGCGGTCGAACTCGCTGCGTCGCGCGCCGCCACCGGCCACCGAAAGGGTCCAGCCGCGCCGCGCGTACTCGAAGCCTATCCGGCTCGTGTACTCGAAGTGGTCCTGGGGCAGCACCAACCTCAGCGGCGTGTTCGCCGGGTTCATGTTGTAGACGGCGATCAAGCCTTGCGTGTCCGAGTCCTGGAAGTACTCGCGGTAGCGGACTCCCCCACCCATGCTGAGCTTGACGAACTTCCCGACCGGGATGCCGAGACGAAAGGCGATGTTCTGCGAACGGGAGTCGACCTGCTCCAGCACCAGCTCGGTAGCGCCGGAGTAGACCTGATCGCCGCCCTTGAGCGCCGATACCGCTGCATCCACCGTGACGTCCCAGCTGCGATCGAAAGCGTTCGGGTCGCTGAAGGTCACGAAGTTGACCAGCCCCGCGAGGAACGCGTTGAACTGGATCCCGCGTCCCCAGAGGTTGAAGTTGAGGTAGTTGACCCCTGCCAGCGGGCGCACACCGTCGCTGGATTGGTCCTTGAAGGCCCCGCCCAGGATGAACAGCCGGCTCGCATCGGGTTGGGTGCGGACGACACGGCTCCCGTCTTCCGCGCGATCCAAGTAGCGGATCCCTTCGTCGGTCTCGCGCATCATCTTGTTGTCACCGTCGTAGGCGTTCTGGCGGGCGGCGTTGAACTCCTCCACCGGTGGGTTGATGCGCACGTCCCAGAAGGTCAGCTCGCGCCGCACGACGAAGTTGCGGCCGGCCGCGTTCCAGATCTGCTGGCCGTCGACCTTGGCCAGCAACCGGTACGGGTATCCGTCGGGACCCGTGAACTCGTCGTAGCGGTCGATCTCCTCGTTGGACAGCACGGGTGGCTCGAGCTCGGTCTGCACCAGCGAGGTCTTGGCGAGAACGAACGTCTCGGCGTCGATCCATACCTTTCCGCGGTACAGGCTCAACGAAGCGTCCGGGTCGGCCGGCTCGAAGGCGAGTTCCCAGGCGTCGCGCCCGGCCACCCGGTCCCTGCCGACTTTGCGATAGACGTAGGTGCGGTCGAGCGTCAGGTCGAGCGGGAGCGTCAAGACTTTCTCCGGCTGGATCAGCGGGATCTCGGGGATCTTCTTCCAGTTGAGCCGGCTTCCGTTGATGAAGTAGTCGGTCTCCTCCCAGTCCATCGGGCGGCCGCGTTCCCAGAAGTAGTTGGACTCCACCGAGTAGTCGATCGTGGACCCGCCGGCGGTGAGGCTGAAGTGCAGGTCGGTTCGACCCCGTGCGGTGTAACGTTCCAGACGGTCGTCCTGCTCGCGTTGCACCTGGCGGTGCGCGGCGAGGATCTCCTCGGCGGTCGGCTCGCGCGTGCCCGTGGCTGCGACCGCCTCGGGCGGCAGATCCAGCGGGCCGCTGGGCCGCACGAAACGGACGGCGAGCGGAAAGTCCCCGCGCCTGACGCGGACCGAGCGACCCGACTCGTACGGCGCGCTGCCGATGCGATCCGTCTCTCCCGTCAGCAGGTCGACCAGCTCCGTCTCGCGCATGGCGCGGTCCGACAGCAACAGACGGTCCGTCGGCGACTCGAGCCGTTCGCCGGGAGCGCGGTAGAACAGCAGGGTCGACGCGGTGTCCGCGCTGAACAACCGCAACAACGGACGGCCACCGGCGATCGCCCCGCCTTCCGAGTCAACGAGCGCTGCGTTACCGAGCGGCGCCGGGGCGAACTCCTGCGCGACGAGCTCGTGGGTGCGATCGATCCAGGCCGTGATCCGTTCGTCGGCGACGTCTGCCTCGATCCAGGCGACCGCCGCCCCGGCGGCCAGGCCCTCGAGGCACGCGGCGGCGCGCTCGCCCGGCTCGCCCTCGGCGGCGATCAACCACAGGCGCGGGGCCGGCGGGTGTTGCAGCGTGGCGACGGTCCATTCTCCCAGCCGTCTCGCCAACGTCTCGCCACGCGCCGAGTCGGTCAACTCCAACGGGATCACGTCGATGTACGGGGCGACGTCGAGCGCCCACAAATCGTGCTGCAGCGCCGGGTGGTCGGACGGCACCCCCGCCTGGACCAGCAGGATCTCGGCGCCCGCGGCACGAGCCTCGGCGCGCACGGCGAGCGAGGTCGTCTTGAGCAGGAAGGCGTAACTCACGAGATCGTCCGGGTTCGACACGCGCTTGCCGACCTGGACCGCCGCCAGCCGTGTCCCGGCACGGCGTACCGCCTCACGGGCGAACGACGTCCACGGTTCGATGGCCGCCGGATCGACCAGGGCCGGTGGGTCGGCCAACGTCAGTACGATGCGTCTTCCCGCGCCGTGCAGACGGCCGACCGTGGAATCGTAGCCGGCCCAATCCACGTCGGTTTTCGAGCCGTAGGCCAGTTCGATTCGAGTGTAGGCCGAGGAGGATTCGACCCCGGGTCGAGGCTCGCCGGAGCCGGACCACCAGAGCCCCAGGGAAGGCGAGGTTTCGGTGGCGACGGCCGGCACGACCAGCCCCAAAAAGACCGGAAGCAGGGGCAGGAAGAAAAGTCTCTTCAGGGGGGTCATGTCCGCGATCCATTGTTCGTTACCCCCGGACCTGTGTCAAACCTCGGTGATGCACCGTTCCCCAGACGACGTGCTATAACCCCAATTCCCCTCTGACTCTTGAACCTTGGGAGCTTCCACACGATGGCCACCGAAGTCGTCCTAGCCGCACCCTTCCGCACGCCGATCGGCAAGTTCGGCGGCGGGTTGTCGGAACTGACCGCGGTCGATCTTGCAGTCCACGCCGCCTGCGCGACAATCGAACGCAGCGGGATCGCCACGGACCAGATCGACCAGACCATCCTCGGGCACGCGCGACAGGCGGGTTGCGGACCCAACCCGGCTCGCCAGGTGGCGCTCGCCGCCGGGCTCCCGGTCGAGCGGCCGGCCTTCACGATCAACCAGGCTTGCCTGTCCGGCATGCAATCGATCATGGCAGCCGTGCGCTCGATCATCGTCGGCGAGGCGCACGTCGTCCTCGCCGGCGGGATGGAATCGATGAGTCGCGTCCCCTACCTGCTCGACGCTCGTTGGGGCTGGCGGATGGGGCACCGGGATGCGGTGGACGGGATGTACCGCGACGGGTTCCTCGACCCGATCGCCGACCAGTTGATGGGACAAACCGCGGAGACACTCGCCAAGCAGTACGGGATTACCCGCGCAGAGCAGGACGCCTACGCCGCGCGGACCCAGCACCGGGCAGAGGCCGCCTGGCGCGACGGTCGGTTCGAGCGCGAGGTCGTGCCGATCGAGGTAACGCGGGGCAAGAAGACCTTCACCGTCGAGCGGGACGAGCATCCGCGCGAGGGCGTGACCGTGGATGGGCTCGCGCGCCTGGCCCCGGTGTTCGATCGGGAGAACGGGACGGTGACCGCGGGCAACTCCAGTGGAATCACGGACGGCGCGGCGACCATGCTGGTTCTCTCCGGCGAAAGCGCCGACAAACTCGGCGTGACGCCGATCGCCCGTTGGGTCAGCTCCACCGTCGAGGGCGTGCGCCCCGAGGTGATGGGGATCGGACCCGTGCCGGCCGTACGCAACCTGCTCGAGAGCACGCGCACGTCGCTCGAGGACGTCGAGCTCGTCGAGCTCAACGAGGCTTTTGCGGCCCAGGTCCTGGCGGTCGACCGCGAGCTCGGGTTCGATCCGGAGCACCTGAACGTCAACGGCGGCGCGATCGCGCTGGGTCACCCCATCGGGTGCAGCGGCGCACGGATCCTCGTCACCCTGTTGCACGAAATGCAGCGACGCGAAGTCCGGCGCGGCCTCGCCACGCTGTGCGTCTCCGGCGGGATGGGCGGCGCCATGCTCTTGGAGCGGATCGACGGAGCGTGAGATCAGCGCGTGGCCCAATCCACCACCTGGTGCACGTTGACCAACGACAGGAGATGACCCGCGCGGATCGGGATGAAACCGTCGCAGCTGTTGAGGTAGTCGATCAGCCGCTCGCGCCCGGGTGGCATCGCGTAGGAGATCGTGCCCTCGACGGTCGATCCGTCGCTGAGCCGACAGGTCACGAGGACGGGCTCTTGTGGCGCCGGATCCAGCTCGATGCGGGCGTCGGTGTCGTCCAGAAGCTCGACACGCACGATCCGTTCGCGCGAAATCAACCTCGAGCCATCTTCCTGGACGAGCGCCAGAAACCGGTCCCCGGAGTCCGCGAGGCAGTTGGACAGCCGCACGGGGGCCCCACCGGGCCCCTCGGACGGCACGAACAATCGTCCGATCATGGCCCCCCCTTGGGTCAGGTGAACCACGACCTTGACCTTTCGTCGGGGCACGCGATACGTCAGCATTCCTCGCCTCCCGGGCCTTTTTTGCCCGTTTCACCTCCAAGATAGGTCCGCGGACATCGAAAGGCCATTTCGGGGGGTTTTTGGCATCCTCCGGGCTTGCCCGGCCGGGAGGGCGGCCTAGATTTAGCCCAGAGGAGACGGATGCCTCTTTACGGGACCCTCAAATCGATGCCGCTGACCGACCTGCTGCAGTGGCTGGGCAACGCCCGCGTCACGGGCTCGCTCCGTGTCGAGCGGGATCGTGTGAGCAAATCGATCCACTTCCACGAGGGCAGCGTCGTCGGCTGTTCGTCGGATGATCCCGCCCAGCGGATCGGGCAGTACCTTCTCAACCGCGGCCAGATCGACGAGGAGCAGCTTCGCGAGGCGCTCCACCTGCAGGAGGTCAACGGTCAACACTTGGGCTCGCTCTTGGTCGAGCTCGGAGCGCTGACCGCCGAGCAACTCGCGATGCTTCTCGAAGCACAGGCCGAAGAGACGGTGCACAGCCTGTTTGATTGGGACGACGCGGCGTTCCGGTTCGAGGAGAGTGACGAGAACCCGGCGGCGTTCCCCGTCAGCCTACGCGTCGAGGACGTGTTGCTTCGCGGGCTCAAGCGGTACGACGAGATGCGCCAGATCCGGGAGGTCTTCAACGACCCGGGAATCGTGCTCCAGAAGACGGGCAAGGAGCCGCCCTCGGCGGTCCTGGAAAACCGTATGGGCCGTGCGCTGTGGGACCTGATCGACGCCGAGAGGACCGTCGCCGAGATCCTGCTCCAGGTGCATGGGTCCGAATATGTCGTCACGAAGTTCCTGTACGAGCTTCACCGCTCCGCTCTGGTGCAGGTTGCGCGGGTGAAAGAGATCTCGACCGTTTCACCGCCGACGGTTCAACCGGCGCCGCCAGCGGACACCCCACCGACGCAACCGCCGGCCACGGTCGGCGAGACGACGTCGGCCGCACCCGCGGCGACCGTCACGGCCCCGGCGGTGTCCGAGGAAAATGCGGTCGAAGATCTCCTGTCGGACTTCAATCCCGAGATCGATCTCCCCGAACCCGCGCTTCCTCGTGACGGGGCGCCCGCGGGCGAAACAGGGGTCGTGTCGCTCGAGGACTCCGCAGAGCACTCACTCGAGCAGAGCCTCGAGAAAGCCCGCAAGCTCATGGCGGAAGCCGAGTACGAGCGGGCCCTGGTGATCCTCGACCGGGTCTACCGCGAGCAGCCTGGAGACGAGTCTCTGCGGCGACTCACCGCCGAAGCCGAGGCGGCGTTCGTCGAGAAGGCCTACCGGCACTTCCTGCCGCCCAGCAAGGTCCTCGCCCTGACGACCGAGATGGACCAACTGGAGGCCGAGGACCTCTCGCCCAGCGAGGTCTTCATGCTCAGTCGCATCGACGGAACCTGGGACATCAAATCGATCATCCAGATCGCGCCCCTGCGCGAGTCGGACGCCCTGCGGACGCTCAAACGGCTGCGCGAAAACGGGCTGATCGAGCTGAAAGACCCGTAGACCCGGGCGATGCTACAATACGGGGCGTTAGCCTAGAAGCCTTTTCTTCACAGCGACTTAGCGGAGGATCGCGCGGTGGCAGCGGCCGGCGAGATCATGCAGCGGCTGGGCAGTGACGGACTGACCCGAGTGCTCGACGACCTCATGGACAAGCCGCGCCTGACGCGCCTCGCGACCGCGTGTGGTCTCAAGTACCCCGGCGTGCGGATTCGCTCGGTGAAGCGGGACCGGCTGCTGGCCGACTTGGTGGAAAGTTCGCAAAACGAGGAGGCTACCCGGGACGCCATTCAGCGTGCGCTGGACAAAGAGACGCGGGCGGAGCGTCGCCGCTGGAACGCCCTGTCCGGTGAAGACAAGGCGCGCCGGCTGAGCGACGAGGAGTTCCTCCGCACGCGCGGCAACCTGGGGCGTCACCTGTGGTTCCTGGCCTCGAGTGACGACGGCGAGGACGGCTTCGGGAACCTCGCCTGGCAACACCTTCAGCGCATGGTGCAGAACGGTGCCTCGGCGATGCCGAAACCGGTCACCAGCAGGGCCGAACAGCGCTTGAAACGACGCGCGACGTCGCTCGAAAAGAAACTACAGCACCTCGAGACCCAGCTCTCCCGGAGTCGCGAGAGTGAGAAACGGGTCAAGCGCGATCTGATCCTGCGCAAGGGCGAGTTGGCCGAGACCCGCATGCTGGCCGAGCGTGTTCGCCGTGAGCTGGACGACTCGAAGCGCGCGCTCGATCGCTTGCGCGCGCAAAAGCCGGTCGAAGGCGACCCGGCACGTCTCCTCGAACCGCTGGAACGAGCGATCAAGCGACTGTCGACGGGTCAGCGCAAGCTGATGCACGCGGTCGAGAAGGGCAAGACCACGCCCGCACCGGCTCGTGGTCCTTCGGCCAAGTCGATCGAGGAACTGGGCGAAGCGCTCAAGACCGTTCAGAAGGACTCGGCCGCGCTACGCCGGGAACACAAGCGCGACCGGGCGGAGCTGCTCAAGCGCCTCGAGGAACTGGGAGCCGCCGTCAAGAAGAAGCCCGTCAAGGAACGCAAACCCCGGATCAAGGAGGCCGACAAACGCGTCGGCGTGTTCATCGACGTCCAGAACGTTTACTACGGTGCGCGGAAGTTGAAAGGGAAGCTGGACTTCGATGCGTTGATGGAATCCGCGATCGTTGGCCGGCGGCTGATCCAGTGCACCGCCTACGTCGTGGAGTCGAAGGAAATCGATCAATCCGGGTTCATCGCCCGTCTTCAGCAGAAGGCGATCGAGGTGCGCCGCAAGTCGCTCCGCGTGCGCGCCGACGGCTCATCGAAAGGCGATTGGGACATGGAACTGGCGCTCGACATCCTCGACGCCGCGGCCAACCTGGACGTCGTCGTCCTCGTCTCCGGCGACGGAGACTTCACCTCGCTGGTCAAACGGGTCAAACGGATCGGCCCGCGCGTCGAGGTCATCGCGTTCCCGCGCAACACGGCCAAGTCGCTGCTGGAGGCCGCCGACCGGTTCCAACCGCTCGACCGCAACTTCATGATTCGGACTCCCGCACCGGGTCGAGCGCAAGACTAGGATCGCCTTCGAACCGCAAGCCATCCTCGTCTGCGATCAACACGCGCCTGGCTCTCTTCCACAGCGGGAGCACGTAGACGCCGGCGCCACCCTCCAGCGTCCACTGCTTCTCGATGTGGAAGTGCCCCAATACGATCGCGTCGTGTCCCCGGGCCGCGAAGACGTTGGCGTAGTCGTCGACCATCTCCCGCGGAAAGGCTTGCTTCTGCTGGATGTTGGTCGTGCGCATCCAGGCTTCGAGCCGATGGGCGGAGGCGAAGCGTAGTCCGGCGGGAATCAGGTTGAAACAGGACCAGAGGGCCCCCGAGCGACTGAGTCGCCTCCACGTGCGGTAACGGCGATCGGACCGATTGGCCAGATCACCGTGAATCGCCCAGATCGAGCGATCGCCCACCTGCAACGCCAGGCCGTCGTCCACAGCCGTGTCGAAGAGATCGCCGCCGCACATCCGCGCGATGCGGAAGTCGCGATTGCCCTCGACGTAGTGCAGCGCAACGCCGCGTTGTCGAATCGTGCGTAAGGCCTCGGCGACCTGACGCTGGTGCTCCTGTTGAAGCCGGGGGTGCCCGATCCAAAGGTTGAACAGGTCCCCCATCAAGACGAGGGTGTCGCAGTCGCCGGACAGCCGATGGAGAGTCCCGATGAACGGTGCGATGTCCGGGTCCCCGAGATCCAGGTGGACGTCTCCGATAAACGCGACGCGCCTCACGCTCACTGGTCGGCCTCCGGTCCGGCGAGAAAGGCCGATTCGAATTCGGCGTAGCTGCCTTTCTCGACGGCCACACGAATGCGCTGCATCAGTCGCTGGTAGTACGTCAGGTTGTGCAGCGTGTTCAGCCTCGAGGCGAGGATCTCACCCGTGGTGTAAAGGTGCCGTAAGTACCCGCGCGAATAGCGGCGGCACGTCTCGCAGGGGCATTCGGGATCGAGCGGCCCGGATTCGCGGCGATGTTCGGCGCGTTTGATATTGACTCGCCCCCGGGACGTGAACAACGTCCCCGTCCGCGCGTTTCTCGTCGGCATCACGCAGTCGAACAGGTCGATGCCGCGCCCGACGGCCAGCACGAGGTCGCGGGGGCGCCCGACACCCATGAGGTAACGTGGCCGATCATGCGGGAGACAGCCTGCCGTCTGCTCGACGGTCCCCATCACCGCGTCGTCGGGCTCGCCGACGGAGACGCCCCCGATGGCGTAGCCCGGAAAATCGAGCTCGAGCAACGCGCGCGCGCTGCGCTCGCGCAAGTCGGCGTGGACCCCGCCCTGGACGATCCCGAACACGACACCCGGCCCGTCGTACGACTCTCGGCTGCGCCGGGCCCAGGCGGTCGTGCGCTCGACGGCTCGTTGCACCTCGGCACGGCCGGCGTCACCGGGCGGGCACTCGTCGAAGACCATCGCGATGTCCGACCCCAGCGCGGCCTGGATCTGCATGCTTCGTTCGGGTGTCAGCCGGTGATCGCTGCCGTCATAAGGCGCGCGGAACGAGACGCCGTCGTCGTCGATGCGGCGCAGATCGGCCATCGAGAAGACCTGGTAGCCCCCGGAATCGGTGAGGATGGGCCCGTCCCATTGCATGAAGCGGTGCAGACCGCCCAACTCGGCGACGACCTCGTGACCCGGGCGCAGGTAGAGGTGGTAGGTGTTGGCCAGCACGACGGAGGCGCCGCAACCCCGGACCTCGTCGACGGTCAAACCCTTGACGCTGCCGCAGGTCCCCACCGGCATGAACGCCGGCGTCGGGATCTCGCCGCGCGACAACCCCACGGTCCCGCGACGCGCCAACCCGTCCGTCGTCGAAACAACGAAGCTCAAGCTCATGTCGGTTCCACCCACATCGCATCGCCGTAGGAGTAGAAACGGTAGCCGCTCGCGATCGCCTCCCGGTAGGCCGCGAGGATTCTCTCATGACCGCCGAAGGCGCAGACGAGCATCAACAGGGTGGACCTCGGGAGGTGGAAGTTCGTGATCAACGCGTCGACACAGCGAAAGGTGTAGCCGGGCGAGATGAACAGGTCGGTCGAGCCATCCTGGGCGCGCACCGTGCGGTCCGCTGTCGCGCAGTGCTCGAGGACCCGGACGACGGTGGTCCCGACCGCGATCACCCGGCCGCCGCGCCGCCGGCAGTCGCGAATCTCGCTCGCACACGCTTCATCGAGCTCGAACGTCTCGTGGTGCATGGAGTGGTCCTCGATACGCTCGACCCGGACGGGTTGGAACGTCCCGGGCCCGACGTGCAAGGTGACCTGTGCACGGCGGATCCCCCGCTGCTCGATGTCGTCGAGCAGACGCGGGGTGAAGTGCAGCCCCGCGGTCGGCGCCGCCACGGCTCCGGGCCGTCGGGCGTAGACCGTCTGGTAGCGCTCGCGATCCTCCTCAATCCCCCCTGCCGGCCGCTCGATGTACGGCGGGAGCGGCATCGTTCCGGCATGCTCGAGCACTTCTTCGAGCGGCTCCTTCGCTTCCAGGCGGACGCGCCAGACGCGCTCCTCGCGTGACAGGACCTGCGCCGTGAGTCCGCGCTCGAACTCGAGCGTCGTGCCGACCGGCGGCTTGCGCGATCCGCCCAGCCAGACCCGCCATACGGAATCTTCTTCGCGCTCGATCAACAGCAGCTCGATGCGCCCCCCGGTCGGCTTGCGCCCGATCAGCCGCGCCGGAAGGACCCGGGTGTCGTTGACGACCAGCAGATCGTCGGGGGCCAGGCACGCGGACAGCTCGTCGAACCGGCGGTGTGTGACGCCCCCGGCCGACAGGACCAACAGCCGCGAGCGATCACGCGGCGTCACCGGATGCTGGGCGATCGCCTCCGCCGGGAGCTCGTAGTCGAAATCCTCGGGCCGCATTGCGGCACTGTAGCAAGAGCAGGGGTCAGCCCAGCAACAGGACGAGCAGGACGATGACGGCCGTCAAGGCCACGCCGAGACCGACCCACAGCACCAACGGGGTGGGGCGCTGCGCGTGCTCCTCGAGCGGCTCTTCCTGGACTTCGCAAGCCTCCTCGAGGCTGTCGACGCGAACCAACGCCGAGGCGAGCACTTCGCGACCGGCGGCCCGGCGGAACACCTCGCGGTTGACTCGCGTCCCCGGAGGTTCGACGAGGCCCGCGAGCTTGTCCTGGAACCGACGGTGACGTTGGCACGGTGTCGGGTGCGAGAGGAAGAAGGTGCGGATGTGCGGGTCGGCGTCGGACACGCGACCGTCGAGCCGAACCAGCCAGCGCAGGGCCGACTCCGGATCGAAGCCCAAAGCGAGGATTGCTTGGAACGCCTGATCGTCGGCGCTGAACTCCCGCTTACGCCCGTAGCCGAGCGCCAACATGTCGTCCACGGCGGTGCGCCACACCTCGCTGACGGCGTCCTGGCGACGCGAGATGTTGATCAGCCCCTGCCGGACCAGGCGCTGGGCGGCATCCCCATGGGCGCTGTGAACCAGCTCGTGGGCCAGCAGGAAGGCGAGCTCGGCCTCGTCTTCGACGGAAGCCAACGCCCCGATCGAAAGGATCACGAGGCCCGACGGCAGGGCAAACGTCCGGATCATCGCGTCGTCGAGCAACGCGACCTGCGGGTTCTTCGGAGCGCCTTCGATCTCCGCTGCCAGAATCCGCGCCAGACGGTTCAGGTAGGAGGCCAGCGCCGGAGAGTGAGCGAAGCCCCAGACCTCGTCCAGCGCATCGCGAACCTCCTGCTCCGCGGCGGAAACGAGCTGCGCGTCCGGAAGGTCGACCGGCACGCGACCCCCGAGGCAATCTTCACAGCGTTGCTTCGTGGTGTTCTCGCGATCGTCGCTGAGAAACGGAAGGCTGCAGGTCGAACAACTGACGAGCAGTCTCGCCTCCACGCTTTCCGCGGCGAAGCGTCCGCCGCAGCGGCGACATCGACGCAGCGCGACATCCGGGAAAGCACGAGTTTGCGCGTGGGGCAGGCCGCCCCACGGTTCGTCGCAGCACGGACAGACACCGCTGGTCGCCGGTGCCGCCGTGGCCTCGTCGCTCAGCGCTTGCGTTCCGCCCATCGGATCCATGCCCAACCCAAGGTTAGCCCAACACCGAGCCCGGCGGCGACAGCGTTCAGCGGCTCGAACCCGAACTGACTCGAACCGTGAAAGCCGGCAGCGCCTCCGAGCCCCGCCAGCAGGAATACACCGAGCGCTTCGCGGATCGGGTGGGTCGGTTTTCGTTCTTCGATCGGACGCTCCGCGGCGGCTGACGCGGGCGCGGCGGCCCGTGCCGCCTGCTCGGCGGGATCACCGTCGTCGATGCCGAACAGTGCTTCGTCATCGTTCATGCCCGTGCCGAAGAAACCGTCTTCGTCCGCATCCTCGGTTGCCGGCGCCGAGGGCGCGGGCAGCTCGGCCGGCTCGTCGACAAACCGCCCGGCGGGCAACTCCGTTGCCGGCGCCCCGGCCCGTTCCGTGGGAAGGTCGAGTTGGGTCTGCTCGGCGGCCCCCGCGGCCAGCAGTGGATCGGGAACATTCGCCGGCGCGGCGGGCATCACGACGTAACGCCGTTTCTGGGCGGACAGCGGGAAACGAGTGTCGCACTTCGAGCAACGGCCCAACTCCAGCGGGCTCTCCGCGAGATGCGAGTAGTGGGTCGAGCATGTCGGACAGCTGACGATCACGGACCTGTCTCCCGTTGTGGCGGACCGGTGTTCCATCCACCCCGGGCAGAACGTAGGTCCGCCCCGCAGGGGGGTCAAATCGGCCCTGCGGGCCGCTGTCGGAGGCTCGAAACGCTGTGCTATAGTCCCGGTTTTTGCGGGTTTGGACGCCATAGCCATCCATTTGCCGAGCGTCGGGAGACCCCCGAAGAGGGGTTCGAGCGTCCGCTCTGCAGGGAGTCCCAGATGAAGGTTTATCCCACAACCGAGATCCGCAACGTCGTGCTGCTCGGCCACGGCGACGCCGGCAAGACCACCTTGACCTCCGCCATGCTGCACACCTCCGGAGCGGTCAACCGCCTCGGCAAGGTCGACGACGGCAGTTCGACCACGGACTTCGACGAGGAGGAGATCGAGCGCGCGATCTCACTGCAGACGGCAATTGCCCACCTGGACTGGAAAGGCAAGAAGCTCAACCTGATCGACACGCCGGGCTACGCCGCCTTCGTGGCGGACGCCAAAGTCGCCACGAGCGTCGCGGACCTGGGCCTGATCGTCGTCGAGGCGGTCTCCGGCGTCCAGGTAATCACGGAGCGGACGTTCGACTACGCCAAGCAGTTCGATACTCCCGTACTGTTCGCCCTGAACAAGATGGATCGGGACAACGCCGTCTTCGACACGGTCGTCGAGAACCTGCAGGAGCGCTTCGGCCGCGCCTGCGTGCCGCTCCAGTTGCCGATCGGAGCGGAGTCGAAGTTCGAGGGTGCCGTCGACCTGTTGTCGATGAAGGCCTACACTTTCGCGAAGGACGACTCGGGCAAGATGACCTCCGGGGCCGTGCCCGACGATCTGAAGGATCGCGCCGAGTCCGCCCGCGCCGCTTTGATGGAAATGGTCGCCGAGGCCGACGATGCCCTGATGGAGGCGTTCTTCGAAGCCGGCGAGCTCAACGAGGAACAGTTCGCCGCCGGTCTGCGCACCGCGATCCGTACCCGCAACCTGTTCCCGATCGTCTGCACCTCCGCCTTGCACGTCATCGGCGTCCAACCGCTCATGAGCCTGATCGGCAATCTCGCCCCTGCGCCGGGCGAGCGCGGGGCCGTGAGCGGCCACAAGCCCGGCGATGCGGAATCCGCCATCGAACGCAGCATCGGCGACGACGAGAAGATCTCCGCATTCGTGTTCAAGACGATCGCCGACCCGTTCACCGGCAAGCTATCGCTGATCCAGGTGCGCTCGGGCGTGCTCAAAGGTGACAGCAACGTGGTCAACGTCAGCCGTGGGAACGCCTCCGAGCGTCTCGGTCAGCTGAACGTCGCCCAGGGGAAGAACCTCACCACGGTGCCGGAGCTGCATGCCGGCGACATCGGCGTCGTGGCCAAGCTCAAGGAAACCCTCACTTCGGACACGCTGTGCGACCCGGCGTCGCCGATCGAGTACCCGAGGGTGACGTTTCGCGAACCGGCGATCTCGTATGCGGTGGAGCCGAAATCCAAGGGCGACGAGGAGAAGATCTCCACCGCCCTGACCCGCCTGACCGAAGAAGATCCCGTATTGAGCGTGCGCCGCGACCCGAAGTCCGGCGAGCTGCTCGTCTCGGGCACCGGCCAGGTGCACGTCGAGGTGGCCCTCGCGAAGATGAAGCGCAAGTTCGGCGTCGACGCGATCCTGCATCCGCCGAAGGTCCCCTACCTCGAGACGATCAAGAAGAAGGTCGAGAACGTCGAGGGCAAGCACAAGAAACAATCCGGCGGGCGCGGCCAGTTCGGCGTCTGTGTCGTGCACGTCGAACCGCTTCCGCAGGGCGGCGGGTTCGAGTTCGTGGACAAGATCTTCGGCGGGTCGATCCCGCAGAACTACCGCCCGGCGGTGGAAAAGGGCATCAAGGAGACCGCCGAGCGCGGGGTTCTCTCGGGCAATCCGGTGGTCGACTTCCGCGTGACCCTCGTCGACGGCAAGTATCACAACGTCGACTCGTCCGAGATGGCGTTCNNCCGACGATCCTCGAGCCGATCATGCAGGTCGAGATCACCGCGCCCGAGGAGTACATGGGCGACATCATGGGCGACCTCTCCTCGCGGCGCGGCAAGCCGCAGGGCATGGAAGCCTCGGGGTCGAGCCAGATCATCCGCGCCGAGGTGCCGATGGCCGAGATGCTCGACTACGCCTCGACGCTCAAGTCGCTGACCAGCGACCGCGGCTCGTACACGATGGAGTTCGACCACTACGAGGAAGCCCCGGCCGTGGCGCGCAAGAAGATCATCGCGGACTACGAGGCTCAGAAGGTCCAGCAGGCCGGATGACCCCGGGATGCAACGCGACCACGTCTACATCTCCGAGCTCGGAGAACACGTCGGCGCCGAGGTCACGCTCCGTGGCTGGCTGAGCCAGAAGCGCTCGTCGGGGAAGATCCGGTTCCTCGTCCTGCGAGACGGGACGGGGTTCGTGCAGTGCATCGCTTTCGTGAAGAACGTCTCCCCCGAGACGTTCGAGGCCGCCGGCCAGCTCTCGCTCGAGTCTTCGCTGGTCGTGCGCGGCACGGTGAAGGCCGATGCGCGCGCGAAGGGCGGCTACGAGATCGACGTCCGCGAGCTCGAGTTGATCGGCGACGGTGGCGAGTTCCCGATCCAGCCCAAGGAGCACGGCGTCGAGTTCCTGTTCGACAACCGGCACCTGTACCTGCGCTCGCGAACGCCGCAGGCGGTGCTGCGGATCCGCAACGAGGTCGTGCAGGCCTGCCGCGACTTCTTCTACGAGCGCGGCTTCGTGCTGATCGACTCGCCGATCCTCACGCCGGCCGCGTGCGAGGGCACGACCACGCTGTTCGAGACGGACTACTTCGGCCAGCAGGCGTTCCTGGCGCAGTCCGGACAGCTCTACCTGGAGCCCGCGTGCATGGCGTTCGGGAAAGTGTACTGCTTCGGCCCCACGTTCCGCGCCGAGAAGACCAAGACGCGCCGGCACCTCACGGAGTTCTGGATGATCGAGCCCGAGGTGGCCTTCCTGGAGCTCGACGGCCTGGTCGCCCTGGCGGAGGAGTTCGTCAGCTACATCGTCGCGCGAGTGCTCGACCGCTGTGCCGAGCCGCTCGAGTTTCTCGAGCGGGACACGTCCGGGCTGGAGCAGATTGCCGCACCGTTCCCACGGATGACCTACGACCAGGCGGCGGAGATCCTCCGCGGTGAAGAAGCACAGAAGCGTATGCGTGAGGCCGGCGCGCCCCCCTTCGAGTACGGCGGCGATCTGGGCGCGCTCGACGAGACGATCCTCACCGAGGGGAAGGACCTCCCGCTCGCCATCACGCACTGGCCCAAGGAGATCAAGTCCTTCTACATGCAGCCGGCGGAGGACGACCCGGACAAGGTCCTGGGCCTCGATCTGCTGGCGCCGGAAGGCTACGGGGAGATCATCGGCGGCTCGCAGAGGATCCACGACCCCGAGCTCATGGAGCAACGCATCCGGGAGCACGACCTGCCGATGGAGGCCTTCCAGTGGTACCTGGAGACGCGGCGCCACGGCACGGTCCCGCACTCCGGCTTCGGCATGGGGATCGAGCGCGTGGTCACGTGGCTCGCCGGGATCGCCCACCTGCGCGAGACGATTCCCTACCCGCGGCAGATCCACCGCCTCTACCCATGAAGACGACCAAGGTCGGCGTGATCAGCCTCGGTTGCGCCAAGAACCTCGTCGACAGTGAAGTCATGCTCGGCCATCTGGGGCGCGCGGGCTGCCGTTTCGTTCAGGATCCCGCCGAGGCGGATGTGATCCTCGTCAACACGTGCGGCTTCATCGAAGCGGCTCGCGAGGAGTCCGTCGAGACGATCCTCGAGGCGGCCGAGTTGAAGAAGACGGGCCGCCTACGGCGCCTCGTGGTCGCCGGGTGCATGGTGCAGCGTTATGCCGAGGAGCTGAAGAAAACCCTTCCCGAGGTCGATGCGTTCATCGGGCTCGATCAGCTCGACCGGATCGTCGAGAGCGCGGGTGTGGAGGCGGGCGACGCCGTACCGGCCAGCGACCTTCCGCTGTTGCAGCCCGGTGCCCGTGCCGCGGGACCGACGGCGACGGCGGCCTGGGGCCCCTCGACCTACCTCTACGACGAGCACACACCGCGCAGCCTCGCGACGCCGGCGTGGACCGCCTACGTCAAGATCGCCGAGGGTTGTGATCATACTTGCGCCTTCTGTGCCATCCCCTCCTTCCGCGGGAGCTTCCGCTCGCGCGACACGGCGAGTATCCACGCCGAGGCGCTCGCGCTGTCCGAGCGTGGTGTTCGCGAGATCAGCCTGATCGCGCAGGACTCGAGCCACTACGGCCGGGACCTCGGGATGACCGAAGGCCTGGCGGCGCTGCTGGCCGAGCTGAACGGCATCGACGCGTTACGCTGGATCCGGTTGCACTACCTCTACCCCAACACGATCACGCCGATGCTGATCGAGACGATGGCAGCGTTGCCCCGTGTGGTCGACTATGTCGACCTTCCGCTCCAACACGCGCACCCCGACACGCTCAAGCGGATGCGTCGCGGAGGATCGGGCGAGTCGCACCTGAAACTGCTCGAGCGGTTCCGGGCGGTGATGCCCGACGGCGCGCTGCGCAGCACCTTCATCGTCGGTTTCCCGGGAGAGACCGATGATGAATTCGAGGCGCTGCTGGATTTCGTCGCCGCGGCCCGATTCGACCACCTCGGAGTCTTCACCTACTCGCACGAGGAAAGCACTCCCGCGTGCGCGGTGCCGGACGATGTTCCGCCAGAGGTCAAGGAGCGGCGACGGGAGCGCCTGATGGAATTGCAGCGCGGGATCGCGACCGAGGCCAACGAACGTCGGGTCGGCCGGACGGTCGAGGTGCTGGTCGAGGGAGCGCACCCGGAAACCGAGCACCTGCTCGTCGGGCGCACCCGCGGCCAGGCCCTGGACGTCGACGGGCAGGTCCTGATCAACGACGGAACCGCCGAACCCGGCAGCTTCGTTCGCGTCGAGCTCACCGAGACGGCCGGCTACGACCTCGTCGGGCGCGTCGTGGGAGCCTGATGCGTCGCGACGCACGCTACTGGCTCGCCACCGGGCTGGGCTCCGGCCTGGTCCCGATCGCGCCGGGAACGGCGGGATCGGCGGTCGCCGTGGGGCTGGTGTGGGTCGCGAGCCGCGGCGGACCATGGTGGCCGGTCATCGTGTTCGCCGCGCTCCTGCCGCTCGGCTGGTGGAGCGCCGCAGCGACGGCGCGGAGCCTCGGCAAGAAGGACCCCGGTGTGATCGTGATCGACGAGTTCGCCGGTCAGTTCCTGGCGCTGCTGGCCCTGCCGCCGGTGTGGCCCGTGTTGCTTGGCGGTTTCGTTCTTTTCCGTCTGTTCGACATCGTCAAACCGCCGCCCGCGCGCAGGCTCGAGGCTCTCCGCGGGGCTACCGGTATCATGGCCGACGACCTGGTGGCGGGTCTCTACGCGAACCTGCTCCTGCAGCTCGCGGTACGGCTTGGCCCCGGCGTCTGGGGACTCGGATGAAGGTTTGGAACGGGCTCGATGACCTCCCGGACGACCGCTCACCGGCGGTCGCGAGCATCGGGAACTACGACGGGGTCCACCGCGGTCATCAGAGGATCCTCGAGTCCGTCGTGGGCGACGCGCGGCAACGTGGTGCAGTGGCCGCCTTGATCACGTTCGACCCGCATCCTCTCACGGTGGTCGCCCCGGACCGGCGGCCCGACCTCGTGCAGACACGCCGACAGAAACTGCGCAGCCTCGAGAGCACGAGGATCGACGAGGTCCTGATCGTTCCGTTCGACGCCGCGCTCGCCGCACTCGAACCGGAAGCGTTCTTCGAGGAATTCCTGCTTCCGCGCTATCCGCTCGGGGCCCTGCACGTCGGTGACAACTTCCGGTTCGGGAAAGCCCGGCGCGGCGATGTGGAGCTGCTCGCGTCGATCGGGCAGCGCGCCGGCTTCGACGTGCGGCGCGTGGGCGCGGTCGAGGTCGATGACCGGATCGTCTCGTCGTCGGCGATCCGCCACGCCGTCCGCGACGGGGACGTTGCCCTGGCCGAGCGTTTGCTCGGCCGGCCCTTCGCCCTCACGGGCCTCGTCGCCCGTGGCGAGTCGCGCGGGCGCGAGCTCGGCTTCCCGACGGCAAACCTCGAACCGGACAACATGCTGTTGCCGCGCCCCGGGGTCTACCTCACGCAGGTCCGCGCCCTGGCGGGGCGGCACGCCGCCATGACCAATATCGGGTTGCGTCCGACCTTCGGCAGAGACCGACTGACCGTCGAAACGCACGTGCTCGACTTCGACGACGATCTCTACGGCCAGCGAATCGAGGTGCTGTTCCTCGAACGCCTGAGAGATGAGCAGCCGTTCGACGGCCCGGCCCAGCTCGCCGATCAGCTGGCCCGCGACCGGGCTGCCGCCGAGAGCTACTTCGCGCGACTGCGCCTGCCGATCAAGTGAGCGAGTTGATTCGAGACGTGCGCTGGATCAGCTTCGAGGGCATCGAAGGCAGCGGGAAGTCCACGCAGGTGCGGCGCCTCGCCGACCGGCTCCGTCAAAGCGGGCGCGCCCTCACCGTCACCCACGAACCGGGTGGCACGGATCTCGGTGCGCGGATCCGATCGCTGCTCCTGAAGCCGACTCAGAGCCCGATGTCCTCGCTGACCGAGCTGCTGCTGTACACCGCCGACAGGGCCCAGCACCTCAACGAGGTCATCCTCCCCGCCCTCGAGGCCGGCGAGCACGTTTTTTGCGATCGTTACCTCGACGCCACACTGGCCTACCAGGGCTACGGCCGCGAGCTCGGCTGCGAACGCGTTCGCGAGCTTCACCGACACCCGCCGCTCGACCGGATGCCCGATCGCACCCTGCTGTTCGACCTGGACGTGGCGACCGGCCTCGGGCGAGCCCGCGAGCGGAACCGCGCGGCCGGTCTCGACGTGATCGAGGGCCGCTTCGAAGACGAGGCCGTCGAGTTCCACGAGCGCGTGCGCCGGGGCTACCTCGAGCTGGCTGCCGACGACGAGCTCCGATTTCGAGTCATCGATGCCGGCCGGAACCCGGACGAGGTCGAGGCAGCCGTCATCGTCGCGCTGGAGGATTGGTGGCCGGATCTGGCGGAGGCCCCGGAATGAGCGTGAACCGTTTCGGCACGATCCTCGGCCACGAGCGCCCGCTGGGCGTCCTGAGCGACCTGCTGGAACGCCAACGCGTGCCGCACGCGATGCTGTTCCACGGACCTGAGGGCGTCGGCAAGGCCTCGACGGCGCGCCTGCTCGCGCGCGCGCTGATCTGCCCCGCGAGCGGCTGCGGCAAGTGTGACGACTGCCGGCTCTTCGATGCGGGGAACCACCCGGACTACATCCACGTCCGACTCGAGTTGCGCAAGGACTCCAAGGAGTACCGCAAGCAGATCGTGGTCGACCAGATTCGCCAGGTGGCGAGTCTCATCGGGCTGGCGCCGCGCGCGGGCGCGCGACGGCTCGTGTTGATCGACCCGGCCGACAAGATGAACCTCGAGGCGCAGAATGCGCTGCTCAAGACGCTGGAGGAGCCCCCGCCCCACGCGGTGCTGATCCTGGTCGCCTCGCGGCCCCAGGTGCTCGTATCGACCGTGCGTTCGCGTTGCTTCGCGCTGGGGTTCGGCCCGCTGCGGGCCGAGGAACTCGCGCGTCTGCTCGAATCGCGCGGTTTCGATCCCGGCGAGGCGGAGACCCGGGCGGCCCTCGCCGAGGGCCGCCCCGGGGCGGCGATGGAGCTCGACCTGGAGGCGCTCAACGAGCGTCGCCGGAGCCTGCTGACGGGCCTCGAGCAGTTGGCCGCGAAGCGCGACGTGCGGACCCTGCAAGACCTCGCCGCCGCGTTCGCCGGCAAGGACGAGCCGGCGCTTCAGACCAACCTCGAACTGCTCGCCGGGCTGCTCCGCGACGCCGCGCGCTGCGCCGCGGGTGACCCTGCCGAGGTCCTCGTTCACGCCGACCTGGTCGACCGACTCTCGCGCCTCGGCAATGCGCTGGGCAGCGAACGCGCGGCCCGCCTCGTGGCCTCGATCGACAAGCTGCGCGACCAACTGCGCTTCAACCTCAACCGCACCCTGGTCGCCGAGAGCTTGCTCGCCGCCGTCGCCGGCGGTCCCCTACCCTAGTCAGGGGTGCGCCGTCAGCAGGGCGACGGTCTCGACATGGTGGGTCTGCGGGAACAGGTCGACCGGAGTGACGTGGTCGAGGGCGTAGCCCGCCTCGAGGAAGGGTTGGACATCACGCGCCAGCGTGGGCGGATCGCAAGAAACGATGAGCACCCGCGCAGGAGTCAACCCGAGGATGCCCGGGGCGACGCCGCGACCGAAGCCGCTACGAGGGGGGTTGGCGATGACGAGGTCGGCGGGTTTGCCTTGCTGGGACCGGAGGTACGACCGGACCGTCCCGTGCGCGTAGCGGGTGTTCCTCAAGCCGGCCAGTCGCGCCGCCCGTTTGCCGGCCTCGACGGCATCGCGGTCGGCGTCGCAGACGACGACGTGACGCGCGCCGGCACGGGCCAGATGCAGGCCGAAGGCACCGACGCCGCCGTAGAGGTCGAGGATCCGCCGGCCCCGTGGATCGCCGGCGTAGTCGAGCACCAGGTCGATCAACTCCCGGCCGCCGGCCGGATTCACCTGCATGAACGACGCGGCCGGCAGCCGGAACTCGAAGCCGCCGACACGCTCGGTGATGAACGGATCGCCGTGGAGGGGCTCGGCCCGGACGCCGCCGCGGCGGCCCGGTCGTGCACGGAGCGAGACGACCGAGTCCGCTTGATCGGTCAGCCGGGACGCCAGCTCGTCGGCGAACGGAAACCGCGTCGTCGTGCCCCACAGACCAACCAATCGTCGTCCGGCGGAACTGGATCGCAGCAGGATCCGGAACGGCCCCTGCTCGGCCAGCGCGCGGCCGACGTCGTCGCGAGCGGCGACGAACTCGCGGATCGATGCGAGCAGCGCGTTCGCGGTGGCGTCCTGGAGAGCACAGTCGGGTAGGTCGACGAGGCCTCGCTCGCCGTCGATTCGCCCCCAGAGACCGATGGCGGCGGCACCGTCGGGTCCGGGCCCGGCGCTGAACTCCACGCGGTTCCGGTACGCCAGCGGGGTCGAGGGGCGGCGTAACGGGTCAACCCGTGGATCGGCGATGCCGGAGATTCGCTGGAGCGCGTCGACGACGAGGCGGCGCTTCCAGTCTCTCTGGTGCTCCTCCGCGAGCGGCATCCAGGCGCAGCCCCCGCAGCGGGACTGATGGGGGCACGGGGAGGACCGGCGGACGTCCGCCGGTCGGTCGACTCGGACGACCACGCCCTCGACGAAGCGGGACCGAATCCTCTCAGCCCTTGCCCAGAGCCGGTCTCCAGGGATGCCCCCCTCGACGAACCAGACACGACCGTCCAATCGGCCGACCCCGCGGCCCCCAGCCACGAGGCTGTCGATCGTAATCGGCCCCCCCACATTTTGTGCCTCGGGAGCCTGCGGATCCCTCATCTTGGACTTTTCCCTTGACATCGGTTTCATTCCAGGGGTATGGTGCTGCCCGTCAACAAGGCCCCATCCGGGTCCGGGGTCCGTTCGGAAAAAGAACGCTTCTAAATTCAGATCGTAAGGGAAAATATGCCTATCGGGTGCTGGTCGCTCTCTCCGGGGAATTGTAGCCCGACCTCGATACATTGGAACCGGTCTTTGATCGGCTCCTCCTACCTACCGCCTGTCGGGGTTCGCTCCGGCAGGTATCCTGCTTTCGCCTACCGTTGGAGTCTTGACCCGTGCCAGGGTGGCGGTTCACCGGAGAGAGCGACCAGCATCCGACTAGCATAGCCCCTCCGACCGCCGGCGTTGCGCCGGCGGTCACAATCCGTCCTCAAAAAGCGAAGATCCGTCCTGTTTCCTCGCTTTACTCTGTTTGGCTTCCACCGTAATTTCAACTCGGTTCGTGAGTTATCAAAAACGCTCGAACCAAACGGGCGGTGCGCCGGTGGCCGAGAATGACCGGGGGGGATTGGATCGGCCGCCCGGCCGTCCATAAGGCAGCTGAGTAGCCCACCTCCCCCGCGAGGGGGAGTACCCGGCTGCCCTGCTTGGGGGCGATGACCACGGTTATCGCCCCCTTCTTTTTTCAGCTCAGTACTCTGCCAGTTGCCGGCGGTAGGCGTCGACGGTGCGCCGCAGCTCACGGACGCAGTCGCCGCCGAACTTGATCAGGAGCTCCTCGGCCAGGATCCAGGCCACCATCGCCTCTCCGACGACGCCTGCGGCAACGATCGGGATGGTGTCGGTTCGCTCTCGGACCGCTTCGAAGGGCTGCTTCGTCACGAGATCTGCCGATTCGAGCGGCCTGGGAAGAGTGGCCAGCGGCTTGAGCCAACCACGGCAGCGGATCGTTTCGCCGTTGCTCATCCCGCCTTCGATCCCGCCCGCACGATTCGTGGGGCGTTCGAAACCGCGCTCTGCCGAATGCAGGATGGTGTCGTGGTGCTCACTCCCCGGCCGCGTCGCGCCCTCGACACCCTCGCCTACGCTCACGGCCTTGACCGCCTGGATGGACATCAGCGCACCGGCGAGCCGGCCGTCCAACCGTCGATCCCAGTGCACGTGACTCCCGAGACCGGGAGGAACCCCGCGAGCCAGCACCTCGAACTGGCCGCCGATCGACTCTCCGTCCGCTTGGGCCTTCTTCACGGCATCGATCATCGCCTGCATCGTCGCATCGTCGAGCACGCGCATCGGTGCTTCGTCGGTCAGCGCGGCAAGAGCGTCGAACGCGGCATCGGCCAGCGCCGGCGCCTGTACCTCACCGACAGCCACCGTATGGCTCGTGACTTTGATACCGACCGTCTCCAGCAGCAGCTTGGCCAGGGCACCGGCGGCCGTCCGTGCCGCCGTCTCTCGTGCGCTCGAACGTTCGAAGACGTCGCGAGCGTCATGCGTGTCGTACTTCAGGGACCCGGCGAGGTCGGCGTGGCCGGGCCGCGGACGCGTCACGCGACGCGCCTTGTCGCCCTCGGGCACGGGTCCGAGGGGCGACATCGCATCCGACCAGTTGGCGTGATCGAGATTCGAGATCTGCATCGCGACCGGCGAGCCGAGCGTCTTCCCGAAACGCACTCCGGCCAGCCACTCGACGCGGTCGCGTTCGATCTCCATCCGACCGCCGCGGCCGAAACCGCCCATCCGGCGCTTCAGCTCGCCGTCGACACGGTCCGGATCGATGCGGATCCCGGCCGGCAGGCCCTCCACGATCACCTGGAGTGCCGGACCGTGGGACTCGCCGGCCGTGAGGAAGCGCAGCGCCATGAGACCTCCAAAGGGAAAGATGGTAGCAGTCCCGGCGCCCGAAAACGTCGACGTACAAGGCGCGTCTCTTGAAACGCCGAGCTGATCGTCGCGGTCCCGTTCGACCGGGGATCCCGGGACGAACCGAGGCTCGCTGCCCCGTCACCGCTTTTCCGGGTGTGCCTGCACACGCACTCCATCCACGTCCGCTGGTCTTGGTCCGGAAACGCCTTCAACCAGGGACTGAAAAGGTCGATCTGGCCCTCCTTGACCGTGCCGAGAGCGGAGAACTATCTTGACTCTCGGTGGGAGCGAGGAGCGGGTTCGATGAAGATTCTCACAGGCGAACAGATGCGTGCGGCGGACAAGCACGCGATCGACGTCCTGGGAATCCCCTCTTTGGACTTGATGGAAGCCGCCGGTGCGGGCATCGCGGACGAGTTGCTCCGCGGCGTGCCGGACCTCGCGGAGCGCACCGTCGCCGTCGTGTGCGGCAAGGGGAACAATGGCGGAGACGGTCTGGTCATCGCCCGGCACCTCGCCGTCGCGCGCGTGCCTGTCTACGCCGTCGTGCTGGCCGAACCGGATGAGTTGAGCGCCGATGCCGCCGTCAACCTCGAGCGTGCGCGCCAGGAATCGATGGACCTCGAATGCATCGCCGACGAGCTCGGTTGGGAGCGTTGCCTCGAACGGATCCCCGAACGGGCCCTGGTCATCGATGCGCTTCTGGGAACCGGGATTCGCGGAGCGGTTCGGGGTCTGACCGGGCGGGTGATCCAGGACCTGACGCGCAAAGGCTTCGATGTCGTTTCCGTCGATCTGCCCTCGGGTCTCGATGCCGACAGTCATCAAGTGCTCGGGCCGGCGATCCGCGCGCACACCACCTTCACGCTGTGCCGTCCGAAGCCGGCGTTGATCTTCGAACCCGCCGCGCTGCAGGCGGGAGAGTGGCACGCGATTCCGATCGGAATCCCCGACGAGCTCGTCGACATGCAGGACTCCAAGATGATCTGGCAAGATGCCGAGAGCGTCCGCGGCCTCCTGCCCACACGGAATCTCGATGCGCACAAGGGCAAGTTCGGCCACGTTCTGGTCGTGGCCGGCTCACCGGGTCGCGCCGGAGCCGCCGTGTTGAGCGCGCGCGGGGCGCTTCGCGGCGGCGCCGGATTGGTCACCGTGGCCTGTCCCGCGTCGATCCGCGGGGAGATCGCCGTCCAGCAAGCCGAAGTGATGACCGAGCCGCTGCTCGAGTCGAGCGAGGGGTGGTTGAGCGCGGGCAGCGCGGCACGTGTTCAGGATCTCCTCGGGCAGCGCGACACGCTGGCCATCGGGCCCGGTCTCGGAACCGATGCCGACACCGCCAAGGCCGTACGCCTTCTCGCCGTCGCGGCCCGGCGTGCCGCCGTCATCGACGCCGACGGTCTGAACGCCCTCGACCCGGAGTCGCTGCTGACCCTGCGCGACGCGGCGGCCCCGCGGATCCTGACGCCTCATCCGGGTGAAGCCGCTCGACTGCTCGGGGTCACGAGTCGTGAGATCCAGGCTGACCGACTGGGCGCGGTTCGCAACCTTGCCGAGAGATCCGGCGCGGTCGTGATCTTGAAAGGTCATCGGACCCTGATCGCCAAGACCGACGGATCGGTGGCGGTCAACACCAGTGGCAACCCGGGCATGGCAACCGCGGGAAGCGGCGACGTGCTGACCGGGATCCTGGCGGCTTTGCTCGCGCGCGGGCTGGAACCGTTCGACGCCGCCAGGCTGGGCGTGTTTCTCCACGGCGACGCGGGCGACCGAGCCGCCGCCCGGCTGGGCCAGGACGCGATGACCGCGTCCGATCTGCTCGATGACCTCCCGGCGGCGTTCATGGCCCAGGCCGAGGGAGGCGCCTGATGCCTCAACGAGAGAAGACCGTATCGAAGGTACCCGCCGCCAACGGGGGCACCGTGTACTCCCTCAGCGAGCAGGAGACGTTCGAATTCGGCCGCCGCTTGGCGGAAACGCTCGAGGGCGGCGAGTTGATCGTGCTCGAGGGTGACCTCGGCATGGGCAAGACGGTCTTCGCCCGTGGCGTCGCCGCGGGCCTCGGCGTCCCCGCGGACGAGGTCAGCTCGCCTTCGTTCACGCTGGTGAACGAGTACGAGGGCGGACGCTGTCCGCTGTTTCACGTCGATCTCTACCGCCTGACGGGGGGGGACGATCTCGAAGGGCTCGGGCTCGACGAGTTGATCGATGCCGGCGGCGTCGTGCTGGTCGAGTGGGGTGAACGGCTCCCGCTGTGGTACCGGCGCGACGCATTGACCGTGCGGTTCCACGACCTTGGCGAAGGCTCACGGCAGATCGAGCTGGACAAGCGCGGCACGCCCGAGAAGCGCCGCGGCGACGCTTGAGAATCCCGGGGGCGGAATTCAGTCGGCCCCCGATCCTTGTGGATCTGCGGTCAGTCCAGCCGGTAGTTCGGAGCTTCCTTGGTGATGATCACGTCGTGGGCGTGCGATTCCTGGAGCCCGGCCGAGGTGATCCGGACGAAGCGCGCCTTGTCGTGCAGATCCCCGATGTCGGTCGCGCCGACGTAACCCATCCCGGAACGCAGTCCGCCGACGAGTTGCGCGATCAAAGCGGACAGCGCCCCCTTGTAGGGGACGCGTCCTTCAATGCCTTCGGGAACGAGTTTGTCCTGATCGAACTGATCCTGGAAGTAACGGTCCTTCGAGCCCTTCTTCATCGCTCCGATCGAGCCCATCCCGCGATACTCCTTGAAGGTCCGGCCCTGGTACAGCACCGTCTCGCCGGGTGACTCCTCGGTGCCGGCAAACAGGCTGCCGATCATCACGGAGTCCGCCCCGGCGGCCAGCGCCTTGGTCACGTCGCCGGAGAACTTGATGCCGCCGTCGGCGATCAGCGGGATCCCCGCGTCGCGGCACGTCTCGGAGGCTTGAACCACCGCCGTCAGTTGCGGCACCCCTGCTCCGGTCACGACGCGGGTCGTGCAGATGCTCCCCGGCCCCACACCGACCTTGACCCCGTCCACCCCGCGCTCGACCAGTGCGGACGCGCCGTCCCGGGTGGCCACGTTGCCGGCGACGATCTGGACGTCGGGAAAGCCCTCGCGCAGCCGTGCGACCATCTCGAGGACGCCGTGGCTGTGGCCGTGCGCCGTATCGATCACCAGGAGGTCGACGTGAGCGTTGACCAGAGCCTGAGCCCGATCGACCGTGTCCACGCCGATCCCGACCGCCGCGCCGACACGCAGCCGTCCGAGGTGGTCCTTGCAGGCGTTGGGGAAGCGAATCTGCTTCTGGATGTCCTTGACCGTGATCAGCCCCTTGAGGTGGAAATCCTCGTCGACGACGGGGAGCTTCTCGATCCTGTGCTTGTGGAGCAACTCCTTGGCCTCGTCGAGTGTGGTCCCCACCGGGACCGTGACCAGGTTGTCGGAGGTCATCAGCGACGAGACGAGCTGGTTGGTGTTGGTGACGAAACGCAGATCGCGGTTGGTCAGGATCCCGACGAGCTTGCCGTCGGCGTCGGTCACCGGCAGACCGGAGATCCGGTAGCGCTTCATCTGTTCGAGGGCTTCGGAGATCTTGCGATCGGGCGACATCGTGATCGGATCGACGATCATGCCCGACTCGGAGCGCTTGACCTTGTCGACCTCGTCGGCCTGCGCCTCGATCGAGAGGTTCTTGTGGACGATCCCGATTCCGCCCTCCTGGGCGATGGCGATCGCCAGGGCCGATTCGGTTACCGTGTCCATGGCGGAGGAGACCAGCGGGATGTTGAGCCGGATGCCGCGCGTCAAGCGGGTCGTCGTGACGACCTGCGCGGGGAGCACCGCGCTGGCCCCGGGCACCAGCAACACATCGTCGAAGGTGAGCGCTTCGGGTAGCGGGAACTCGATCATGGCGCCTCCGCGAAACCCGGGGCGTCCTTATGAAAAACCCTGCGCCAAGGACGCAGGGCCGCTCCGGTACCGCATTCTAGCAGGCCCCTCCGGGCCCGCGCCGCCCGCGCGACCGCCGGGGTCGCGATCTCGGTCTAGGCTCCGCAGCAGCGTTTGTACTTCTTGCCCGAGCCGCACGGACAGGGGCTGTTTCGCCCGACCTTGCCGCCGGCCTTCTTGACCGTCTGGACGCCGCCCTTGGCCGTCACCCCGGCCTTCGCCTGGCTGGCGGCGCGGAAGATCTGCTCCTGTTCGGCGCGCCGCTGAGCCTCTTGCCGGGCGCGTTCCTCCTCGGTCATCGGTTCGAGCAGGAAAAGGTAGCGGACGGCATCCTCTTCGATGCGCGCACGCGTGTGACCGAACATCTCGAACGACTCCCGCTTGTACTCGACCAGCGGATCCCGCTGGCCGTAGGCGCGCAGGCCGATCCCCTCCTTGAGGTGGTCCATCGCCAGCAGGTGGTCCTTCCAGGCCGCGTCGATGATCTGCAGCAGGATGTGCCGCTCGTACTCGCGCATGCGGTCGGCGCCGATCTTCTCTTCCTTGGCGTCGTAGCGCTCGACCAGGGGATCCCACAGCTTGTCCGCGACCTCGTTCAATCGAATCGCGTGCAGCTCGTCGTCGCTCGCGGACAGCTCCATGCCGAAGAAGTGCTTCAACTGCTGGCGGAAGTTCGGCAGGTCCCAGGCCTCGGGGCCCGCCTGTGCACCGAGATGCTCCTGGACCAGCTCATCCAGGATCGCCCGGCCGTTCTCCATGACGAAGTCCTTCTGCTCGAGCTCCTCGAGGATCCCGTGGCGCAACCCGTAGATCTCCGTGCGCTGCTTGTTGTTGACGTCGTCGTACTCGAGCAGGTGCTTGCGGATCTCGAAGTTGCGCTGCTCGACCTGCTTCTGCGCGCGCTCGATCGCGCGGGTGACCATCGGCGACTCGATCGGGACGTCCTCTTCCATGCCCAGCGTCTTCATCGCGGCCTTCATCTTGTCGCCGGCGAAGATGCGCATCAGGTCGTCGTCCATGCTGAGGAAGAAGCGCGACGCGCCGGGGTCGCCCTGACGGCCGGCACGGCCGCGCAGCTGGTTGTCGATCCGGCGCGACTCGTGGCGCTCGGTGCCGAGGATCTTCAGGCCGCCGGCCTCGATGACGCGCCGCTTCTCGTCGGCGCACTGCTGGACCGCCGCCTCGAGCGCCTCGGAGTAGGCGGTGTCCCAGGTCGCCTGGTCGGTTTCGGCGGGCTGCATCCCGCGCTCGGCCAGCATGCGCCGGGCGAGGAACTCGGGGTTGCCGCCGAGCACGATGTCGGTGCCGCGGCCGGCCATGTTGGTGGCGATGGTCACCGCGCCGATGCGGCCGGCCTGGGCCACGATCTCGGCCTCCATCTCGTGGTACTTGGCGTTGAGCACGACGTGCTTGACGCCCTCGCGCCGCAGCATCCCGGAGAGCTTCTCCGAGCTCTCGATCGAAACCGTGCCGACCAGCGACGGCTGCCCGTTCTGCTGCGCCTCCTTGATCTCCGAGACCACCGAGCGCCACTTCTCCGGCTCGGTGCGGTAGATCACGTC
>JABAOE010001707.1_pt2 | contig 47715 bp, 39 predicted proteins | sample 7062141 | NCBI WGS metagenome assembly JABAOE01 (sample SAMN14538627, study PRJNA623070) | marine sediment metagenome | biome: marine biome [ENVO:00000428]; feature: marine pelagic biome [ENVO:01000023]; material: deep marine sediment [ENVO:00002113] | place: India: Gulf of Khambhat ...
ATCTACGTCCAGGAGGTCAGCACGGGTGCGCGCCAGCTGGTCTCTTCCGGCACCGGGATCAATGGCGCCCCGGCGTTCTCGCCCAACGGTCGTTTTCTGGCGCTGACCCTGTCGCGATCCGGCAACCCGGAGATTTACGTACGGGACCTGACCACCGGCAACCAGCGGCAGCTGACGCGCCACTGGGCGATCGATACCGAGCCCGCCTGGTCGCCCGATTCGAAATCGATTTATTTCACCTCTGACCGGGGCGGCAGACCGCAGGTTTATCGCGTGCCTGCCAGCGGGGGAGACGCCGAGCGGATCACCCGCGAGGGCCAGTACAACGCGCGCCCGACGGTCGCCCGCAATGGGCGCAGCATAGCTGTAGCGCATGGGCAGGGAAACGAGTATCGTATAGCGGTCTGGGATCTGGAAAACGAGCGGATGCGCATCCTGACACCGGGGGTGCTGGATGAATCGCCGAGTTTCGCGCCCAACGACAGCATGATCCTGTACGCCACCCGGGAGGGGACCAGGGGCGTGTTGTCGGCCGTTTCTGCGGATGGAAACGTGCGACAACGATTGATACTGAACGAGGGAGATGTGCGCGAGCCCGCGTGGTCCCCCGTTATCAGGTAAACTTGAACAAAATGGCCCAACAGTCGGCTATGCGAAAAACCAGGAGGAACCAATGAAAATCGCCTTGCGTTCGCTGCTCGCTCTCATCGTCGCCATTGCGGTGGCAGCCTGCCAGACCACCGAGCCCGAGCCGGAGCCGGTGGAACAGGTCACCGAAGAGGCGCCAGAGGTGGTGACGGAGGCCGCTCCGGACCCACGTGACTACTCTGACCCACGCAATTTCGATAACGCCGAGAGCCTGTTATCCAAGCGTGTGATCTATTTCGACTTCGACAAGTCCGATGTCAAGGCCGAGTATCGTGACATCGTGGCGGCCCATGCCGCTTACATGGCCTCGCACGGCAGCGCGCGCGTCACCCTCGAAGGCCATGCCGACGAGCGCGGCACGCGCGAGTACAACCTCGGCCTGGGCGAGCGGCGCGGGAACAGCGTCAATGGCCTGCTGTCCGCAGGCGGTGCGACCGGCAACCAGCTCAACGTGGTGAGTTACGGCGAGGAGCGCCCGGTCTGCCGCGTCAGCGATGAGGATTGCTGGTGGCAGAATCGGCGCGTGGAGATCGTCTACACCGCGAGGTAAGTATGCCGGGCGATCATCGCGCAGTGTTACGGATGGCCAGCTTCGTGCTGGCCATCGCCATTTCGGCGCCGGCCGCCGCGCAACAAGCCTCCAATCAGCAGATGGTGGACCTGGTGCTGCAGATACAGCAGTTGCAGGATGAAATCCGTATGCTGCGTGGCCAGCTCGAGGAGCAGGCATTCGAGATCGAGAACCTCAAGCGCCGGCAGCGCGACCAGTACCTGGACCTCGACCAGCGGATTTCGGAGGCCGGTGCCGGCCGCCCGGCGTCGGCGCAACCCTCCACAGCGGCGCAGCCCCCGGCCAGCCGCGTGATACCCCCGCAGGAAGACGTGCCGGAAGTGCGGGCTCCGATGGAGACACCCTCGACCGTCACCGGCCTGGGTGCCCCGCAGGCGAGCGCGAGGACCGGTGAGGCCACCCCGGAGGCCGAAAAGCAGGCCTATGACAGCGCCTTCCAGGCGCTCAAGGAACTGCGTTACGCCGATGCCGCCAGCGCCTTCACGGCGTTTCTGAATCGTTATCCGGGCAGCGAATACGCGGACAACGCGCAATATTGGCTCGGCGAATCCTATTACGTCACGCGCAATTACGAACTGGCGCTGGAAGCATTCGAGGGCCTGCAGCAGCGTTTCCCGGACAGCTCCAAGTCAGGTGACGCGCTGCTGAAAATTGGCTACACCCACTACGAGCTGAAGAACTGGGATTTGGCCCGGGCAGCTCTGAGCCAGGTTCAGGAGCAGTATCCGGACACCTCACTGGCCCGCCTGGCGGAGAGCCGGCTGCGCAGCATGCGACTGGAGGGCCGATTCTAGTCAGTGGCGCCGGGTGGACGGCCCGGTCCGATCAGTTGTTGCAGAGAATCTTGATCTTGCGCGCCGCGCGTTCCACCGCCTCGTCGCTTTCCGCCTCCAGCAACTCCTGCTTGGCGGCATAACACTCCGCGGCCTCCTCCTGCAATTCCGCTTCTACATCGGCAATCACATCGCGCGTGGCCGGTTCGCACATGACGGGATCGACCCGGCGGATGTTGGCGTTATCCCTGACCTGCTCGATGGTGACGCAATCGCCCCGCTTGATCTGCGTCTGGTCGGAGACCAAACGCATTTGCGAGCCGTCGGTCAGCTGCACCGTGTACAGGGTGCCGGTGAGGTCCCCCTCTGCGGTGCGGGTCGCCCCGGCCATGGCCGCCGAGCCAATGGCTGCGTTGCGCCACTTGCGGGAGCTCGACTTGCTCGAGGAGGTCGCATGGTAGCCGATCACCCCGCCGATCAAGGCGGTCTTCGCGGCGTCCGACTGCATTCTGACCTGCTCGGTCTGCAGCACCGTGCCGATGCTGAGACGGGCCGACCGTCCGGCTTTCTGCGCCAGCGCCAGGGGCGCCGCGAGCGTCGTCAGCAGCGCACCGATGACAAGTAACGGGAGGATGCTGGATTTCATGAGCGACCTGTTTGCGTGGCCTGGTGTCGGTGACGCCGGGGATTAGTAAGGGCCGACCCCGGGCAATGGTAGCGGACGGCACTCGTCTCCCGTGGTTCACGCCAGTACACTAGTGGCATGAACCTCTCCGCCGAGCGCCGGCAGGCGGTCGCCCCGCAGGCGGCCCGCTTGCGGATCACCGAGATTTTCCTTTCCCTGCAGGGCGAGGCGCGGGCCAGCGGCATTCCCACCGTGTTCGTCCGGCTGACCGGCTGCCCGCTGCGCTGCACGTACTGCGATACCGAATACGCCTTTCACGGTGGTGCGTGGATGTCACTGGCGGACATCCTGCACGAGGTTCGCCGGCATGACGTGCGGCACGTGTGCGTCACTGGCGGAGAGCCCCTGGCGCAGAAATGCTGCCGTGCCTTGCTGGCCGACCTGTGCGAGGCGGGCTTCGAAGTTTCGTTGGAAACCAGCGGCGCGGTGGACATCGCCGGCGTGGACCCGCGCGTGTGCCGGGTGGTCGATGTCAAGACGCCGGGGTCGGGAGAAATGGCGAAGAACCGATGGCAGAACCTCGAGCTCCTGTCCAGCCGGGACCAGCTCAAGTTCGTGATCTGCTCGCGGGACGACTACGAATGGGCGCGCGAGCAGTTGCGGCAACGGGGCCTGGCCGAGCGCTGCGAGGTCCTGTTCTCACCGGCCTGGCAGCATCAGGACGCCGCCGAACTCGCGGACTGGATACTCGAGGACCGCCTGCCGGTGCGCCTGCAATTGCAACTGCACAAGCTGCTGTGGGGCGAGGCGGCCGGCAAGTGACCTCAACCGCCCGGGCCCGCGCGGTGGTGCTGGTCTCCGGCGGGCTCGATTCGGCCACTGCGCTGGCCATGGCGCAGGCTGCGGGTTACCAGTGTCATGCCCTGGCGGTCGATTATGGCCAGCGTCATGATGCCGAGCTCCGGGCCGCGCGACGTGTTGCGGACGCCGCTGGCGTCCCGCTCAGGGTCGTTGGCATCGACCTGCGAGCCATCGGCGGATCGGCGCTGACCGACGACATCGCGGTGCCCGAAGGCCCCACCGAGGGCATCCCGGTCACCTATGTGCCGGCCCGCAACACCATCCTGCTGGCGCTGGCCATGGCGCATGCCGAGGTGCTGGGTGCTGGCGACATCTTCATCGGCGTCAACGCGATCGACTACTCCGGGTACCCGGATTGCCGGCCGGAATTCATCCGCGCCTTCGAAGTCATGGCCAATCGGGCAACGCGGGCTGCCGTGGAGGGCCGGGAGATGCGGATCCATACGCCGTTGATCGAGTTCACCAAGGCCGAGATCATTCGCCGCGGCATGGCGCTGGGCGTGGACTACGCGCTGACGGTTTCCTGTTACCAGGCGGACGGCGAGGGCAGGGCCTGTGGGCGATGCGATTCGTGCCGCATTCGCCGTGCCGGTTTCGAGGCCGCCGGTATCGATGATCCAACCCCGTATCGGCGCGACTGACGCGCCCGGCATTCCTTGAGCGCTACCGGGATATCGCCTACAATGCCGCGCCTCGCACCATCGCACCCCGGGGGCCGTTAGCTCAGTTGGTAGAGCACCGGACTTTTAATCCGTTGGTCCTAGGTTCGATCCCTAGACGGCCCACCATTTTTGCATCGCCAAACCAGCCCTTGAGATCAGCGCCCGTACATCGCCCTCGGACGGCACGGTATGAAGGCCGCACCGCTGTAACCGGCGGTGCGCAAACCGCGATCAGTCCGTGTTGCGCCGGGCACATCTGGTCGTGCCGGAGTAACCTTCACATCGAGAGCTGCCTCGTTGCGCATCCAGACGCCCTGGAGGTGACAGGCCCATGAACCCCGCCGGAACAGCCGGCACCGGCCACCCGGGCCTGCGGGTGGTGGTCGCATCCCTGAATCCCGTCAAGTTGGGTGCCGTGCAGCGGGCTTTCGGGCAGCGCTATCCAGGTCTGGGCGTCGAGGTGAGAGGGCTGCAAGTGGATTCGGGCGTGGCCGCGCAACCCATGAGCGATGCGGAAACCCTTGAGGGCGCCCGCAACCGGGTGGCGAACGCGCGTCGGGCGTATCCCGAGGCGGATTTCCACGTGGGGCTCGAGGGTGGCCTGCAGGTATTCGACGGCCAGCTGCTGGCCTTTGCCTGGATGGCGGTCGGCGGGCCGGATGGGCGTATCAGCGAGGCGCGCAGCGCCACCTTGCCACTGCCGCCGAAAGTTCATGAGCTGATCGCCAACGGCATGGAACTGGGCGAGGCCAATGACCGGGTGTTCGAGACCGTCAACAGCAAGCAGGCCGGGGGCGCCTTTGGCCTGCTCACGGACGGTTACATGACGCGCGAGAGCGTTTACGCGGATACGCTGGTGCTGGCGTTGCTGCCGTTCAGCAGTGACCTCTGGCCGTAAGCCATCGTCGCCGAACGCCACCGATGGCACTTTTCAGGTGCCCAAAAAGGTTGACGCCAAGAGTCAGATCCGTCTGACTCTTGGCGTCGTATCGCCCTTCATTTTCCCGCAGATTTAAAACCTGTTCCCTGTTTACCAACCGCGCAGACTCAGTGCTCTAACGATCGGCTGTCCTGCTGTCGGCATCCTTGCCAGGGTCCGGCTGTGGGGTATTTCAGCCGTAGACATAGCTTGACGAAGGTGCGAGGTCAAAATCAACTGTCAAAATTGACAGTTTTTACAATTTTCTGAATTCAGGGCGACGAGGCAATGAGGCCGTTTTTGATGGCGAACTGGATTAACTCGGAATTGGACTTGATCTTGAGATCCTGCATCATGCGGTACTTATGAAAGGCCACCGTGCGGGGGGTCACGTTCAGGGTGTCGGCCACTTCCTTCATGGTGTTGCCTTCCACCAGCAGCTGCAGCACTTCCCGCTGCCGTAAGGTGAGCTTGCCCAGCACCCGCCGCCGGCCCTCGTCGTCCCTGAGCGTGTCCAGCATGTCGCCCCCGATGAGCGGCGTGACGTAAGGCTTGCCGCTCATCACTGCCTCGATGGCCTGGAACAGTTCCGTCGATGCCGAACTCTTTAGCAGGTAAGCGCTGCCTTCGATGTTCAGTGCCGCGGCGATCATGGCCGGGTCCTGGTTCATGGTCAGGAACACCAGTTTCACCTCGGGCAGCGTTTTTCTCAGCTTGCTGGCTGCATCGAGACCATTGAGGTTGGGCATGTAGATGTCGAGCACGATCACGTCCGGCCGCAGCCGGGGCGCGGCGTTCAGCAGTTCGCGCCCGTCCGAGACCGTGCCGACCACTTCGTAGGCATCCCCAAGCAGGCTGGAGAAGGCCTCCAGGATCAATGCGTGGTCGTCGGCGAGCAGCACGCGGCAGCGCTCCGTGCTGATATGGGTGACGGCCGTCACGCGCAGCGCCCTTGCTGCTCAAGGCTGTTCCCGACCATGTGCTCGGTGCTCATTCCCGGTTCCCGTCATGCCCGCCTGGGCCGGCGAAGACCATCAAGCATACCACGGGCTGCCGGGCATCGGAGCCGCGTCTGCCACGAGGCCCCATGAGCGGCGCGGCGGCGGGATGGCCTGCGAACGCGCGCTGGCATCACTGCGGCCGTGCTGGCTCAATGGGGGCGATGTCGCTGGAGCCCAGCTGCTGAACCAGTTTCTCGAGTTCGCGGCTCAACTCATGGTTCATGGCTTCCGCCTGCTCGAGGTTTCCGGACGTGGCCGCGTCTTCCAGGGCCGACGCCCGGGCCTCCAATTCCGCCGCCGCCAGGATGCCTGCGGAGCCCCGGATCTGGTGAGCGACCAGGCGCACGGTCTCCGCATCGCCCCGATCGATTGCCCTCTCCAGGTCGGCGACCTGGCGTGGCGCATCCTTGAGAAAGTGCCGAATGATGGTGTGCAGCTGCCCACGGCCCCACTTCAAGTGGGCCTGGATGCCCGCGCGCTCGAAGACATCATCATCGAGTTCCTGTTCCTGCGTGGCACTCGGCGTGGATACCTCGACCGCAACGGGCCCACCCAGGTAGCGTTCCAGCATGCCGATCAGCGTGAGCGCATTGACAGGCTTGGTCATGTAGTCGTCCATGCCTGCGGCCAGGCATTTCTCGCGATCCCCTTCCACCGCCAGCGCGGTAAGGGCGATGATCTTCACGTTCGGATCGCGCACGCCCGATTCGCCGGAACGAATCTTTCGCGTGGCGTCGAAACCGTCCAGTTCGGGCATGATGCAGTCCATCAGCACAAGGTCGTAATTGGCCTGCGCCAGCGCCCGGAGGGCTTCCGCACCGTTGGGCACCACCTCGGCATGGATGCCGGCATTTTCCAGGATGCCCATGGTGACCTTCTCGCTGAGCTTGTTGTCTTCGGCGACCAGGATGCGGAATTCGCCGCCCAGCTGGCGGCTTTCCCGCCGCACGGCAGGTGCCGAAGCCGGCTGTGCCGCTATCGGCTCCAGCAATGCATGATTGAGACTTTCGCGGAACGCCGCGGCCTTGATCGGCTTGGTGAGGATCAGGATTTCCGATGTTTCACCTGCGGGCATCGTGCCCAGCGGCACCATGCAGACCAAGGGCTGTTGCCCTGCCCAGGGCTGGTTCTCGCGCCAACGGTTGAAGTCGGCCAGCGTATCGCCGACCAGCCGAAGGTCCACGTATGCGGCGCGAAACGGTCGATCGGCTGCGGCGGCTTCTTCAATGACGCGGGCCAACTGTTCGAGGTCGCCCACCGCCTGCGGACGGCAGCCGGCGCTTTCAAGCAGTATGCGCAACCAGCGCCGGCTGGCCGGATTGTCGTCCGCGACCACGACCGGGGCCGCTTCGAAATCGGCCTCGTTGATGGCCGCCGGCGCTGCGCGCTCGTCGCTGGCCGCCTGCAAGGCGAGGCTGACCTCGAACATGGAGCCCGCGTTTTCTTCGCTTTCCACGCGGATTTCTCCGCCCATCTGCTCCACCAGGTGCTTGCAGATGGTCAGGCCCAGCCCCGTTCCGCCGAAGGCGTGGGTGGTGGCAGGATCGAGCTGTTCGTAGGGCTGGAACAGCTTGTCCAGCTTTCCCGCGGGAATGCCGATGCCGGTGTCGGTTACCCGAATTCGGAGGCTGACCTTGTTGGCTACGGGCTCGCCCGGCTCCACCCAGACGGACACGTGCCCGTGCTCGGTGAACTTGATCGCGTTGCCGATCAGGTTCAGGAACACCTGTCGCAGGCGCACCGCATCGCCTCGCAGGGTGGAGGGGATGGCCGGGTCGATGGCGCTGATGTATTCGATGCCCTTCTCGCTGGCGGACCAGGCCACCAGGTTGGTCAGTTCATTGAGCAGTTTTCGAATATCGAAGTCGGCTTCGTCCAACTCCAGCGCACCAGCCTCGATCTTGGAATAATCCAGGATGTCGTTGAGGATGCGCAGCAGCGAGTTGGCGCTGTTCTTGATGGTCTTGGCATAGCCGTACTGGCGCCCGGACAGGGGGGTCTCCATGAGCAGATTGTTCATGCCCAGCACGCCATTCATGAGCGTTCGCAACTCGTGGCTCATGTTGGCCAGAAACTGGCCCTTGGCTCGGTTGGCGGCGTCCGCGTTACGACGCGCGACCTCGAGGTTCAACTGATTGCGCAGATTGTCCACATACGCGCGGTTGATGCGTCCACCTTCCACGTACAGGAACACGGTAAACACCGCGATCGCCGTCAGGAACAGACCGGCTCCGGGTCCTCCCGCGAGCAGCACCGCCAGGAATATCGGGGTGTGGGCGGTGGCCAGGTAGATCAGTGCCGCGCGTCGCCGCACCGCCAGCGTGTGGGTGCCGCCCGCCGAAAAACCCGCCGTGATCAGCATTGCGAGCGCGGCCTCCTCGGCAACACCGTAGCGGACGATGATCGTGATGACGACCAGCACCCACAACAGGCTCTGGCCGGCCATCAGCGCGATGAATTGACGCACGGCCCGCTCGCCGGCGGCCCGGTAGCGGTCCTCGAATCCATTCGCGAAATGCATGCGATAGAAGGTGATGACGCCCAGGCCGAGGGTCAGCAGCCCGGTCCATCGCGGAAAGTCGCTGAACACCGGCGTGCCGAAGATCACCAACAGGCTCATCAGAAAGTAGATCGGCACACCCCGCCGCGAGCGGCGTGCCAACTCGTGAGCCGAGCGCGAGAGGAATTCCGCCTCGGTGAAGAACGCCGTGCCGGGAAGAGCGCTCATGCGCGCGGGGCCGAACGGCGTTTGCCTCGGGCCGGCGTGGTGCTACTCAATCGCTCGGCTCAGCGGGGGCTGCCAGGATTTCGTTGGCGATGCGCAAGCGCTCGGCCAGCACGTTCATGACATACAAGGCGAAGGACGGTGAAATCTGGATCAATTCCTTGAACCGGTTCTTGTCGATCGGGTCGAGCAGGCAATCGGTCTTGGCCTTCGCCGTCGCGCTGCGCTGCGTCGATTTGAGCAGCGCCATCTCGCCAACGATTTCGCCCGGGGTGGCCTCGCCCAGGTGCTTGCCGCGCAGGGAGATGTCGACGATGCCCTTGACCACCACGTACATGGTGTCCCCCTCGTCCTCCTCATGGAAGATTTCGCAGCCGGCTGAGAATTCGATCAAGGTGTCGGAATCCTTGTGAAGTTCGCTGTAAACCATTTTCTGATCCACCCACGGAAATTGACATCTCAACCATAGCAAAGAAAAACGCCACCGCCCATATGTCGGGAGAGCGTTCCACGCGGAGCCCGACGGCCCGGTTTTGGCGATCCCATCGACGACGGAGCGTGTTTGCTGCATCTTCCGGACAATTAAGGCTATAATGGCTGCACGAAGCCCGGGTCACTTCGCTTGAATGCGGATTTCTAACGGGACCACAGCATGAGTCAGGACACCGCGAAGGTCATGAACGCGCCGTTCATGGCCTTTTTTTGTTCCGCGGTGTGGGCTTACGGGGCGCACCTTGCGTCCGGCCGATCGGCAACCGCCGCATTCTGCGCGATGTACTCCGACACAAAGCCTGAGCGGCTTGCCGCTCCGGGCTAGGTAGCACTTGGCCCGAACGCCAGCTTGTGCGCTCGGGCGAACCGCCGGCACCAGGCACGGTGGCGGGTCGAGGGAATGGACTCCCGGGAATTGATGGCGGGTGCCAGGCGGCTCCCGCACCGGCAATCGGTGCCGCTCTGGCCCGGGCCGGGCCAACAAGAAAAGCAGGTGCCGGTGATGCCTGCATAAGGACATGAGAATACGGACATCGCCGGCATCGCTTGGGTGGGCGCGCCATGCGCGCCGTACGCGGGTCGCTGGACCCGGTTTTTAGACGAGGGAGAAAAACACATGAATGCTGTAAAGATTGTCCGTTTGCTTGCCATTCTGCTGGCGGTTGTGGCCGCTTTCGCTACGGTTCCCTATGCCGCCCTGGGGCTGGCCATACTGGGCCTCGCGAACGGGTTCATGGGTGTGAGCGAAGACCGTCGCATCATTTACCTGGTCACCGCGATAGCAGTTGCTGCCAGCACGGACGCACTGGCATCCATTCCGGCGATCGGCGGCTACATCACCGCGATCATGGGTAACATCAGTGCAGTGCTGAACGCGGGCGTCATTGCCGTGTTCGTCATGATCGCCAAGGATCGCCTGACCGAGTAATTCTCGTTGCGCAGCCGGCCCGCATCCGCGGGCCGGCCTGCCATGGGCTGCGCGCGACCCCACCGCGCCGCGACCGCGCTGCCGGCTTAACCGCCTGCGGGGGGTGGCGTGCCGGTGGAGCGCCAGTACAGAGCCGAGCCCAGCGCAAAGAACGCGATGGTGGTCAGCCAGGACTGCGTGGAAGCCTGGGCGATGAGCCACAGGCACAGCATCATCGCAACCCCGGGAATCAGAAGGCCGCCGGGCAGGGTGAACTGGCGGTCGAAGGCCTCCGCAGTCCTCTCCAGCCGCGGTAATGCCGCGATGCAGACCATATAGGTCAGCAGTCGCACCAGCGTGCTCATTGCGGCCAGCCAGATGAAGGTTCCGCTGAGCGCCAGGCCCAGCGACAGCAGGCCGTAGAAAAACACCGAATTGGCGGGGGTCCGAAAGCGCGGATGCACGCGCCCGAACCAGCGCGGCATGTTTCCGTCCCGCGCCAGCGCATAGGTCATGCGCGGAGCGGACAGCAATGATGACGACAGGTTGCCGCTGATCGAAAACACCGCCCCCAGCGTCAGCAAAGCGGCCCCCCAGCCCCCGAGCAGCACCGCGGCCACGTCGGCCAGCGCGGTCCGGCTGTCGGCCAGCGTCGGCAGGACCGCCACCGACACCATTTGTACCAGGAAGTAGATCACGCCGATCGCCACGATGGTGTTGATCAGGGCGGCGGGCATGTCCCGCCGTGGGCTGCGACCCTCACCGGCCGTCACCACCGTGCCCTCGAAACCGACATACGCGTACATGAGCACCAGCAGGGTCTCGCCCAGCGAACCCGGCTCCGGCGCCTGCGCACCGAACAGGGCAGGGGCGTCGACGCTGCCCAGTCCGAACAGGATGAGCAGGCTGAGCGGCAGCAGCTTGAGGACGGTGAACAGATATACCGCGGCCATGCTGTTGCGCACCCCGGCCACATTCAGCCAGGTGATGCCGGATATCAGGAGCACCAGGCTGATGGCGCGGTACGGCTGGCCGTCGAGCGGGGCCCAGAACCAGCTGGCATAGGTCACCAGCAGATTGGTATTGGCGCCCATGGAAGCCGCGCGGCTGCAGTAGGAAAGCCAGCCGGTCTGGAAGCCGACGAACGGACCGAACGCATGGCTGGCGTACACGATGGCGCCCCCGGTCGTGCGGAACATGCTGGCGGTGCGGGCGAAGGACAGCACGACCGAGAACACCATCACGCCGGCGAGGAGGAACAGCCAGGGACTGAAATCCCCGGCCTGGGCCGCCGCAACCGCCGGCAAGCCGAAAATGCCGGCGCCGATCACGCTGTTGATATTGATGGCGCCAAATCCGAGTCGGCCGATGACCCGGTTGAGTGTCGGTTCCCGGCTCATGGGGCCGGTCGGCGCCGCCGGCCCCGGAGCATCGACTGCGGTTGGCTCGGGCGTTCCCGGCTCAGCCATCGAAGGCGTCGATCAGAGCCTGGGTCTCCTCGGCCGACGTCGAGTGGCCGAACACGAACCGGGCGAGGTCGTCGTGGCCGGGCCAGAGGTGGAACTGCACGCCCTTGTCGTGCAGGCCCGCCAGACCCTCGGCGGACCAGCGCACGAACACCTCGTTGGCCCCCGGTGTGAACGCGAGGCAGGCCTCCTCATGGCGCATCATGGCCTCTGCGAAGCTGTGGGCCTGCGCGTTGGCATGGGCGGCCATCTGCAGCCACAGCCCATCCTCGATGTAGGCCAGCAACTGGGCGGATACGTATCGCATCTTGCTCAACAGGTGCCCGGATCGCTTGCGCATGCGCTCGGCAGTCTCGAGCAGCTCGGAATGGCCGAAGAACAGCAGGGCTTCCGCCGCCATGCAGCCGTTCTTGCTGGCGCCGAAAGAAAGCATCTCCACGCCGGCGCGCCAGGTCAGGTCAGCGGGATGGCAATCGAGCGCGGCGACGGCATTCGCAAACCGCGCACCGTCCATGTGGGTGGCCAGGCTCCGGTTGGCCGCGACCTTGCACAGGGCGCCTATTTCCCCGGCGGTGTACACGGTGCCGGACTCGGTGCTTTGGGTCACGCTCAATGCGGCCGGCACATAGCTGTGCACGCCATGGCCCTCGGAGGCACGAATCGCCTGCTCGAGAGCATCGGGCTGCAGCTTGCCGTCGGCCCCATCGACCGGCACCAGGCGCAGGCCATTGCCAAAAAACTCGGGGGCCCCGCTCTCATCGCAGAAAATATGGGCACTGCGGTGGCAGAACACCGTTCCCCAGGGCGGCGATACGCTGGCCAGCGCAATGGAATTGGCCACGGTTCCGGTTGCGACGGGCAGCACCCGGGTGTCCGTCTCGAACAGCCGGGAAAACGCATCGTCGAGGCGCTCGGACCACCGGTCCTCGGCATAGGCCCAGGCGGTACCCTGGTTGGCGCGCTCCAATGCCCGCCAGATGGCGTCGGCCACCGGCGTTTCATTGTCACTGCGAAAATTGATGCTCATGCCCATGATCCCTCCAGAGCGCACGATTATAGGGACGCGTCGGTCATTTGTCCTTGCTGCCGCCCCGGGACGGCGCCGATAATGCGCCGCCATGAAGCAGGCCGCCGTCATCAGAGAACTCAGGAAGGGGCTGGAGCACATCATGCGGGCGGACGTGGCCTGGTGCGCTGCCCAGCTGGAGTCGATCGAGCGCAGGCTTGCGGTTCGCAAGCCGACCGGCCGGATGCTGCAGCGCGTCGTGGATCGGATGTCCGAGTCCGCGGAGCGCCGGGCCCGCCGCAGCCGCTCCCTGCCGCAGGCCACCGACGACTCCCAGTTGCCGATTAGCGCACACCGCCAGGAGATCATCACGCAGTTGCAGGCGCACCCGGTGCTCATCGTGGCCGGCGAGACCGGCTCCGGAAAGACCACGCAGTTGCCCAAGCTTTGCCTGGAGGCCGGGCTGGGCATCCGTGGCTTGATCGGCTGCACCCAGCCGCGTCGCATCGCCGCGCGGGCCATGGCGGCCCGCGTGGCCGAGGAGCTGAACTGCGAGGTCGGCGCACAGGTTGGCTACCAGGTCCGGTTCCGTGAACGGGTCAGTGCCGATAGCTATATCAAGTTCATGACCGATGGCATCCTGCTGGCGGAAACCCTGCACGACCCGGCCCTCGATGCCTACGATACGATCATCATCGATGAGGCGCACGAACGAAGCCTGAACATCGATTTCCTGCTGGGTTATCTCAAGCGTTTGTTGCCGCGCAGGCCCGACCTGAAACTGGTCATTACCTCCGCGACCATCGACACCGAGAAATTTTCAAGCCATTTCGACGGTGCCCCGGTGATCGAGGTCTCGGGGCGCGGCCACCCGGTGGAGATCGTCTATCAGCCGATCCGCGAGCAGGAGGCGGGCGGCGGTGGCAACCGCAACCTCTACCTCGCCATTGCCGATGCGATCGGGCACGTCGGTCGCATCGATTCGCGAGGGGATATCCTGGTGTTCCTGTCGGGAGAGCGGGAGATTCGGGAAGCGCGTGATTACCTGGAGCGCAGTGGGCTGCGGCATACCGAGATCCTGCCACTTTACGCGCGTCTGTCAGCCGCGGAGCAGCACCGTGTTTTTCACCCAGGTGCGCTGCGGCGCGTGATCCTGAGCACCAATGTGGCTGAAACCAGCCTCACCGTGCCGCGCATTCGGTTTGTGATCGACTCGGGTTTCGCTCGGATCAGCCGCTATGCCCATCGCAGCCGCATCCAGCGCCTGCCGATCGAGCCGATTTCCCAGGCCAGCGCCAACCAGCGCGCGGGACGCTGCGGCCGGCTGGGACCGGGTACCTGCGTGCGCCTGTATGACCGGGAGGATTTCGACCTGCGGCCCGAGTATACGGAGCCCGAAATACTGCGAACCTCTCTGGCCGCCGTGATTCTGCGCATGGCGACCATGGACCTGGGCGCGGTGGAGGAATTCCCGTTCATCGATCCGCCGGCCCCCCGCATGATTGCCGATGCCTATCACCTGCTGTACGAGCTCGGTGCCCTGGATGCACAACGCCAACCCACGGATCTCGGTCGCAGGATGGTTCGCTGGCCACTGGACGTGCGGCTGGCAAGGATGGTGCTGGAGAGCGAGCGGCAGCAATGCCTGGAGGACCTGCTGGTGCTGGCGGCGGGGCTGAGCATCCAGGATCCGCGGGAGCGGCCGCTCGACGCGCAGGCGGCGGCCGACGAGGCCCACGCACGCTTTCATGACGAACGCTCCGACTTCAACGCATTGCTGAAGCTGTGGCGCTACCTGCGCGAACAACGCCACAGCGGGACCGGCAACCAGTTCCGCAAGCTGTGCCGCCGCGAATACCTCAACTGGCAGCGCGTGCTGGAGTGGTTCGACCTCACCCAGCAGTTGCGCGACCAGGCGCGCGAGGAGCGCATGGCGCTCACCGGCCGGCACGGCAGCCACGAGAGCGTCCACAAGGCCTTGCTGGCCGGTCTGCTCAGCCATGTCGGCCAGCGGCATCCCGAGCAGCGTCAATACCTGGGTGCGCGCAACCGCAGCTTCGTGATTTTTCCGGGATCAGGCCTGTTCGGGCGCACGCCGGGCTGGCTGATGGCCGCGGAGATCGTCGAAACGACCCGCACCTATGCCCGCACCGTGGCCGCGATCGAACCGGCGTGGCTGGAATTGCTGGCGGGCCACTTGCTGAAACGTCACTATCGTGACCCGCATTGGTCGGTACGCGGCGGCCGGGTGATGGCCTGGGAACAGGTCAGCCTCTTCGGGCTGGTCATCGTCGAGCGACGGCGCGTGCCCTTCGCGCCGGTCGACCCGGTCGAGGCCCGCCGCCTCTTCATCCTCCATGCCCTGGTACGGGGCGAACTGGGTGGCGAGGCCGCCTTTCTCGACCACAACGCCCGTTTACGCGCGGACCTGGAGGCGGTCGAGCACAAACGCCGGGCCCGGGACGTGCTGGTGGACGAGGGGGCGCTGTGTCGCTGGTTCGAGGCGCGCGTGCCCCCGGACGTCAACGGGCGCAAATCCCTGCGCGCGTGGCTGGCGAGCGCTGGCGACGGGGTGGAGGAAAGCCTGCGCCTGGGCCGCGACGACCTGCTGCGCGAAGACGCGGAGCCTGCACCCCGGGCGCGGTTCCCGGACCATCTCGAAAGCCGCGGGCAAACCTTCGCCCTGAGCTATCTCTTTGCTCCCGGTGACCCGGCTGACGGCATCACCGTGGCGGTCCCCCTGGCGCTCTTGAATACGTTGGATGCGGGGGGGCTCGAGTGGCTGGTGCCCGGTTACCTGGAAGAGAAGATATCGGCCCTGATACGGAGCCTGCCCAAGCCGCTGCGGCGCGCCTGCGCGCCCGCACCGCAATTCGCGGCCGCCGCCATGGAGCAGTTGCCCGAAGCTCCGGCCGAGCCGCTCTCCCGGTGGCTGGCCGGCGCGCTGGGCGCCGCGACCGGGGCACGCATTACGGCTGGCGATTTCGACCCATCGGCGCTTCCCGACCACTTGCGATTCCGCTTTTGCCTGACCGATGAGGCCGGCCATGAGCTGGCGACTGACCGGGACCTGGAACGCCTGCAACGGCATTTCGGAGATCGCGCGCAGCGCCGCTTCATGGACCAGCAAGGCAGTGACTGGAACCGCGATGGCGCGACGGATTGGGGGTTTGGTGCACTGCCGGCGAGCGTCGTCGCCGAGGCTGGCGTCCGTGCCTGGCCCGCGGTCGTGGACCAGGTGGAGGCCGTGGGCGTGCGCCTGTTCGATGATCCGGGTGCGGCGGCGCACGCCCACCACCAGGGCGTGATGCGCCTGCTGTCGATTGCCCTGGCCGATAAGCTGCGCGACCTGAAGCGTCACCACGGGCTGAGCATCGCCGCCCAGGCGGCCTGGGCGCCACGGGGTGAGGTCGCGAGCCTGGTGGATGACCTGCTGTGGTATTGCCTGGGCGAAGTGTGCGCGCAGGGTATCGAAGCGGTGCGCGATGGTGCTGCGTTCGAGGCCCGGGCCAGCGACGCCCGGCAGCGTCTCGGCGCGGAGTTCCGGGCTCATGTGCGGGTCCTGGGGCAGGTATTGGAGTGCTGTGGGCGCGCACAGAGCCTGCTCGCGGGCGTTGAATTGCGACGCCACGAAGCGGCCTGCGCAGATGTGCGGTCACAGCTGGACGACCTGGTGTATCCGGGCTTCCTCACCGAGCTGGAGGCGGGGCGCCTGGAGCATTTCCCGCGGTACCTGCACGCCGCGCTGGAGCGCCTCGAGCGCCTGTCGCTCGACCCCAACCGCGACCAGCGGCTCATGGCGCAGGTGTTGCCCCATTGGCAACGTTACCTGCAACACCTCGAAGCCGGTCATGCCTATGATGAGGCGCTGGACGGCTACCGCTGGCTGCTGCACGAATTCCGCGTGTCGCTGTTCGCCCAGACCCTGGGCACCGCCGGGCGCGTGTCCGCCAAGCGCCTGGAGGCAGCCTGGGCGCAGGTCCTGGATGCCTCGCCGGAGCCAGCCTGAGGCGATATTCGTGATGCATGTCATGGCCGCCCTGAGGCGATGATGGTATCCATGAACTGACATCCGGGTCACCCGAAGAGGAAGCTGCCATGGTCAACCCGACAGCGGCATGGGCTTTGGTTACCGACGGAGGCTCTGCCCGCATCATGTCCATGAAACGCTATCCGCCGCAGTTCCACCAGATTTATGCGCTGGATTCGCTCACCCGACAAAGCCCCAGCCGGGAGCTGGAATCAGACGCCCGCGGGCGGTCGCACCATATCCGGGGCCCGGGCAGTCACACGCGGGAGCCGCGGATGGGCGCCCATGATCTCGCCGAGCGGCGCTTCGTTGCGGACCTGCTGGAACGACTCGATCGCGAGGTCGCCAGCGGGGCACTGGAGGCCCTGGTGCTGGCGGCCGATCCCAGGACCCTCGGGACCATCCGCAAACACATGAGCCGGAAGCTGCGGGATCGCGTGGTCGTCGAGCTCAACCGCGACCTGACTGGCCTGCCGGCCGACAAGCTCGAGCGTCGCCTGCGGGAGGCGTTGGATTGGCCGCTGGAGCGCAGCGTGGAGATTTACTGACTGCCAGCCGCCCGCCAGCCCCATCGGGCGAGTGCGGCCGCGGCGCGTCTGGCCGCGGGACCCAACAGCACCGGCAGCAGGCTGAACAGACCGATCAGCAGCCACCCCGCGGGGCCGGGAGCGGCCAGTCGCATCAGGCGGCTCAGTCCCGGCGCCAGCACTGCTGACAGGATCAGCAGGATGCACAGCGCCACCGCCCACCACATCCAGGGGTTACCGACGATCTCGTTACGCCACCACGGGGCAGAGTGTTCGCGCATGTTCACGACATGCCAGACCTGGCCGAGCGCCAGCGTGCAGAATGACACCGTGACGGCGGCGCCGGGCGCGTAGCCCAGCAGCCACACGGCGGCGGTCATGGCACCCAGCACGCTGGCGGACATCAGCAGGCCGAACAGCATGATGCGCGCCCAGTGCTCACGGGTCAGGATCGGTTCGCCCGACGCGCGGGGTCGCTGGTGCATCAGTTTCGCGCCACCCGGACCGACACCCAGCGCCAGCGCGGGGAACACGTCGGTCACCAGGTTCAGGAACAGGATCTGCAATGGCAGCAGCGGCAGTGGCGCGCCGGCCACGGTGGCGAGGCCCACTACCAGGATTTCGCTGATGTTGCATGACAGCAGGTAGACCACGAAGCGCCGGATGTTCGCGAAAATGGCGCGCCCATGCTCCACGGCGGCAACAATGGTGGAGAAGCGATCGTCCTGCAGCACCATCGCGGCGGCCTCGCGGGCCACCGCCGTGCCGCGCAGACCCATGGCCACCCCGATATCGGCTTTGCTGAGCGCCGGTGCGTCATTGACGCCATCGCCCGTCATCGCGACCACCTGCCCCTGTTGCTGAAACCATTCGATCAGTTGCAGCTTCTGTCCCGGTGTCGCGCGCGCGATCACCCGTGCGCCCTCGCGGGTGGCGGCCTGCAAGGCCCCGGGATGCGTCAGCGTGCTGGCATCGATGCATCGCTGCTCGGCCTCGTCGGGCCGCACGAGGTTGAGCGTCTCGGCCACGTTGCGGGCCGTAGCCAGGTGGTCTCCGGTGATCATGATGACGCGAATGCCTGCGGCGCGGCACCGCGCGATCGCCTCCCGCACGCCTGCGCGGGGCGGATCCATCAGGCCGACGGCACCGAGCAGGGTGAGCTGCCGATACGGCGACTCGTCGAGGTCGGCCGCGGCACGCTCCGCTATGGCCAGTGTCCTGAGGCCCTTGGTGGCCAGCCCCTCGATGCGGGCCAGGAACGCCTCCCGGCCCTCACGGTCCAGCGCCACGTCGCCGCGCGTGCAGCGCACCTGGGTGCAGGCGGGCAGCACGCGCTCCGGCGCACCCTTGACGGTCACCCTCAGGCCCCCGGCATCGCGGTTGAAGGTGGCCATGGCCTTGGATTCGGGGTCGAATGCCTCCTCGCGCAATTCCGGCATCGACTGCAACAGCACGTCGCGTTGCAGTCCGCGTTTGGCCGCCGCGATCAGCAAGGCGGTCTCGGTCGGGTCGCCCACCACGCGGGCGTCCCCGCTGGGGTCGAGATAAAGGACGGCGTTGCTGCACAGGGTGACCGCGGTCAGCAGGGCGTCCAGCCCCGCCATCGTCGCGGCGTCGGGCGGGGCGCCGTCGGCCAGGAACGGGCCCCGGGTTTCCAGGCCGGTGCCGCCCACCTCGACGGTGCGCTCCGGCAGCTCGATGACGGTCACCGTCATGCGATTCTCGGTCAGGGTGCCGGTCTTGTCCGCCATGATGACGCCGGTCGCGCCGAGGGTCTCGACCGCGGACAAGCGCGTGATCAATGCGCGGCGCCTGGCCATCCGCCACATGCCGCGGGCCAGCGCGATGGTCGCCACGATCGGCAGGCCTTCCGGGATCGCGGCGACCGTCAGGGCGACGGCCACCTGGATGGCCAGTACGGTGTCGCGTCCGGCCACGACGCCGGCCACCGCGATCAGCGCGGCAATCGCCAGCATGACCCACACCAGGCGTCTGCCGAGGGCGTCGAGGCGCTTCTCCAGCGGCGTCACTTGCGGCTCCGCCTCACTTACCAGCTGGGCGATGCGGCCCAACTCGGTGGCAACGCCCGTGCCCACTACCACGCCCAGCGCGGACCCACGGGCCAGCGAGGTGCCCTTGAACAGCATGTTGCGGCGTTCCGCCACGGGCGTGTCCGCTGGCAACGCTTCCAAGGATTTGCCCACCGGGGTCGATTCGCCTGTCAGCGAAGACTCGTTGGCGGCGAGTTTCGAGGCTTCCAGCAAGCGCAGGTCCGCGGTGATGATGTCACCACCCTCGGCCAGCACGATATCGCCCGGCACGAGGGCAAAGGCGGGCACGGTGGTGGTCACGCCCCCGCGGCGCACCACGGTCTCGAACTGCCCGAGCTGTCGGAGGGCTTCCATGGACCGGGTGGCGCGCCATTCGGTCACGAATCCGATGGCCGTGTTGATGGCGATGACCGCCAGCACGGCCATGCCCTCAAGGCGGTCCCCGACCAACATGGATATGGCCGCTGCCAGCCCCAGCAAGCCGATGACGATGCTGCGGAACTGGTCCAGCAGGATGGACAGTAGGCGCCGCCGGCGCGTGGTCTGGAGCAGGTTGTCGCCGTAGCGCCGGCGGCGCGCGGCACATTCTGTCGGCTGCAGCCCCTCCGCGGGGTTCACCTGCAGGCTCGACAGCAGCTCCGAGGTCTCCAGCGTCCAGGGCTGGGCAGGCTGGCGGCCCGGAGCGGGATGGGGTGTGGCGCACATGGCTGGCTGCTGGCCTCACGAGTTGCCCCGCCGGGGTCAACTCCCATCATGTGCGCATGGCAAGCCCCATGCCACCGGACAGGTCAATCCGTGCGCATTTTTGGTGTGCGTCCAAGCGGCCTTCCGACGGGGACCGCGCAGCTGACTCGTGGTTGAAGTGGCCGCTGCTCCGCGCTAGTCTTGGCTGCCACTGGCCTGGCAATTGCCGGGCCTTTGTTTTCCATAGCGATGAGCCGTTCGAAAACGCAAACCGATCGCGTCCGCCTGCAGCGATGGCTGGACGAATACCAGGCCTCGGTCGGCGGCTCGGCGGAGCTGTGCCGGGAGGTGCTCGGTGACCTCATGCAGGGACCGCTGGCCCGCGGCGACGGCTGCGCGCGCCTGCTCGACCTGTTGCAGACCCTCGCGGACCTTGCGCCGGACCCGCGCACGGTGACCTGCGCGATGTTGTTCGTCGCCATTCTCGCGGGGGATGATCTGGCCCGTTTCGATGGCTTGCCGGCCCCGGTGCTGGAACAGCTGCAAAGCCTGTTGCGGCTGCACCAGGTGAAGGGCGAGAACGTGAAACCGGGTGCAGGCCGAAGCGCGGAGGGTTTGCGGCGGCTCTTGCTGGCGCTGGTCGGGGACGTGCGCGTCGTACTGATTGCCCTGGCGTGGCATCTGGTGCTGCTCAAACGCGCCCCGGAAATGGAGCGCGACGAGGCGGAGGCGCTGGCCCGCGAGGCCATGCTGATTCACGCGCCGCTGGCCAATCGCCTTGGCGTATGGCAGCTGAAATGGGAGCTCGAAGACCTGTCGTTCAGGCACCTCGAGCCCGAAGCTTATCGCAAAGTGGCGCGGCTGGTGGCGGAGCGCCGGGCGGACCGCGAGCGTTTCATCAGCGGCTTCATCCGCAAGCTGCAGCAGCAACTCGATGCCTCGGAGGTCCGCGGCGAGGTGCTGGGACGCCCGAAGCACATTTACAGCATCTGGCGAAAGATGCAGCGCAAAGGTCTGGATTTTCACGAGTTATTCGACGTGCGGGCAGTGAGAGTGCTGGTGAAGGATGTGCCGACCTGCTACAGCGTACTGGGCCTGGTGCATTCGACCTGGCAGCCGATCCCGGGCGAATTCGACGACTACATCACCACCCCCAAGGGCAACAACTACCAGTCGCTTCACACCGCGGTGATCGGGCCTGAAGGCAAGGCGGTCGAGATCCAGATCCGCACCTTCGAGATGCAGGAGCATGCCGAGTTGGGGGTTGCCGCGCACTGGCGCTACAAGGAAGGCGGCCCGCACGATCCCGGCTTCGACCAGAAGGTCGCGGTGATGCGCCAGCTGCTCGAGGCCGGTGAGGAAACACTGGACGACGAAAGCCTGCTGGACAGCTTCGTCGCGGCCACCAGCGAGGACCGCGTGTATGTCCTGACGCCCAAGGGCCAGGTGATCGACCTGGTGCAGGGCTCCACGGTCCTGGATTTCGCCTACCACGTCCATACCGAGGTCGGTCATCGCTGCCGCGGGGCCAAGGTCAACGGCCGCATCGTGCCGCTCACCTACCGCTTGCAGACCGGCGAACGGGTGGAAATCCTGACCGGAAAACAGCCGCGCCCCAGCCGTGACTGGCTGAACCCGCGCCTCGGTTTCATTCGCGGCGCGCGCGGTCGCGCCAAGGTTCGACAGTGGTTTCGCAAGGAGAGTTACGAGGACAACCTGCGCCACGGGCGGGAGCTGGTGGAGGCCGAGTTGCGACGCATGGACCTGACGACCGATGACCTGGAGCAGGTCCCGGAGCGCTTTCAGTTGCGTTCACGCGAGGACCTGTTCGTGGCGGTGGGGCACGGCGACCTGACCGTCGGGCAACTGGTGGGTGCGGCCGAGCGCCTGCGGGCCCAGCATGCGGAACCCACACCGGCCGACCTGGTGACGCGCACCGGCCGGCGCGCCCGGGCCGGGGAGCGCACGGAGCCTGCCGATGTGCGCATCGAGGGTGTGGGCAACCTGATGACCAGTTTTGCACGCTGTTGCCAGCCGGTGCCCGGGGATGCGGTGGTGGGCTACGTTACCCGGGGGCGGGGCGTCACCATACACCGCGAGGACTGCCGTAACGCGCTGCGCTGGCAGGCTGAGGACAACCCGCGCCTGTTGCAGGTTCACTGGGGCCGGGCGCCGGTCTCGAGTTACCCGGTTACGCTCAGGATCACGGCCTTCAACCGCCGCGACCTGATCAAGGATATTTCAGCAGTGCTGGCGGCCTCGGATGTCAACGTGACGGACATCAACAGCCGCCAGCACGAGCTCAGTGACGAGGTGGAGATTCGCCTGCACGCGAACGTCAGGAGCTATGAGCAACTGAGCGACCTCCTCAACCGCCTGGCCAGTGTCCGCAACGTGCTCGAGGCGCGGCGCCTGTCCGATCAGGCCTGAGCGTAGGGCAGCTCCAGCCTGTCCAGCAGCGCGGTGATGCTCGATCTGGCGGCGTGGACGGAAAAATACTGCTCGACATTCTGCATCGCCGCTGCGGACAGGCGATTCCACAACGCCTCGTCCTGGTACAGGCGCACCACCGCGGCGGCGAACTCCTCTGCCGAGTCGGCCAGCAGGATGTCCTGCTCGTGTCTGGCGTTCATGCCCTCCGCGGCCATCGTTGTGGCCACGACGGGCTGGCCGTGGCTCATGCTCAGGTTGACCTTGCCCTTGACGCCGGCCCCGTAGCGCAACGGCGCCACGGCCAGCCGGCAGCCGTCGAGGTAGGGCTTCAGATCTTCGACGAAGCCGTGGAACACCATGCGCTCGCCCGTCAGGTCCCGCACCCGGGCGGGCGCCTTGCTGCCGATCAGGTGAAATACGGCCTCGGGCAGCTGCTCGCGGACCAGCGGCCAGATCTCGTTCACAAACCACTGCGCCGCATCGATGTTGGGCGGATGCTGGTAGCCGCCCACGAAGAACAGGTCCTTGCGGTCCCGAAACCCGTTAGGGCTGCCGACCACGTCGTGAACGTTGGAGAGGACGTGTACGTTTGCGGTCGGGGCGTCACGCTGCAGCACCTCGATCTCGGCCGGGCTGACCAGCAGCACCGCGTCCGCCTCCCCGATGACCGCCAGTTCGGCGCGCCGCGTCTGCCGAGCAGCCGCTTCGAGCGTGGCGCTGCCCTCCAGCTCGGCGAGGCGCTGTTCGCGCAGGTAATGCAGGTCGACCGTGTCGAACACGAGGCGCGCGCGTGGGCAGTAACGCCGCACCAGGCCGGTGAAATTGGCCGCTACGTAATAACGGCTGATCCAGACCAGGTCGAATTCCTCACCGCGTTCGCGGAAAAAGGTGTCCAGCGAGTCCACCCACGGCAGGTAGAGCGCCTCGATGCCCGCTGCCTGGAGGTCCCGCGTGTAGCGGCCGGCGTGGGCGCGATTCTCGGCCAGGAAGCTCACCCCGTAGCCCAGCTCGCGAAAGCACCGCATGACCTGGGTCAGCCGCACGCTGCCCGAGTCCTGGTCGGGTTCCGGCGTGGTGGCATCAATGACAAGAATCCGGCCCTGGAGACGGAAGTCGCGCGCTGCGCGCACTCGTGCCAGGTCCCCTGGATCCTCGATGGGTGGCGGGTAGGCGGCCAGGGCCGTCGACCACCGGCGCAGGAACTTGCCCTGATTGATCGCCTGGTAGCGTTTGACGCCGCCGCCGATGTCCGTGCCGGAGGTGACCCCTTCGTGGTGGATCACGGTGGCGCGTGGTTGCACGTACACGCGTTCGCCCAGCTCGCGCACCCGCATGGCGAGATCCGTGTCCTCGTAATAGGCAGGCGCATAGCGCGTGTCGAAGCCCCCCAGACGTCGGAACGTGTCGGTGGGTACCGCCAGGCATGCGCCGGAGCAGTAGTCGGTCTCGCGCAAGAACTGGTACTCGGGGCGGTCGGGATCATCCCCGCGGCCGTAGTTCCAGCCCGAGCCGTCCCGGAACAGCAATCCGCCGCATTCCTGCAGGCGGCCGTCGGCATAGACCAGCCGGGCCCCGACCAGGCCGGCGTCCGGCTGCCGGTCGAAGATCTCCAGCAGGGCGTCCAGCCAACCGTCGGCGACTTCGGTATCGTTGTTCAGAAACACCAGGTAGTTGCCGCGGGCTTCCTCGGCGCCCCGGTTGCAACTGGCGATGAACCCGCGATTTCGGCGATGGCGAAGATACCGCAGACCGGCTACGGCGGGTGCCGCATCGGGGGTCTCGTCGGTGGACGCATCATCGACCAGGATCACCTCGAAGCGCAGCGTGCACAGGGCTTCCGCCAGGCTGGCCAGGCAGCGGGCGGTGAACGGCCACTCGTTGAATGCCGGGATGATGATGCTGACAGCGGGCTCGCCCGGGTTCGGAAGCTGCGCGGGCGGCGCGGCCTCGCGCGGCGCCTCCCGGCGTTGCGCCCGGCGCGTCTTCGGCGCCTCGAAGCGGCCGGAGTGTTGCATGCGCAGTAATGTTTCGCGGGGCCCCGCGGTGGCCAGCCTGCGCGCCAGACGTGCCAGCAGCGTTGGCCAGCGCAGGGGGTTCCAGGCCCGTGCCAGCATGAAATTCTGCCCGGCCCGCGACAGCACGCGGAAGGGTCGCGTGAGCCGCCAGGACAGGGTGGACAGCATCCAGTCATGCTTCTCCTGCAGTGCGTCGAGACGTGAGCGGGTGGCCGTCAGCCGGTCGACGGTCTCGGTCAACCGGTTTAGCGTTGCCTGCAGGGCCTGCTGGGCCTGTTCCAAATCGCCGAGCGCACGGTCGCGTTCCGCCGTCATCTCGGCCAGCTGCGCTTCGAGTTTCCGTACCCACTCCTGACGCTGACGCTGCTCGGCAAGCGCCCATTCCGTGCGCGCCTGCACCTCCCGGCGCAGACCCTCGCGCTCGCGCTCCACGCGCTGGCGCGCCAGGCGCTCCATGAGCTGGTCGTGGGCCGCCGCGGACGCCTGCACCCGGTCGGGCGGTAGCGGTTCGCGGAAGCGCGCGGCGGCGACCACTGCCGGTGGGCACGACCGGTTGTAGGCCGCAACCATGTCCGCCGGGGGCGAGTGATGGATCCCGCACAGCGCTGCGCGCACCGCCTGCAGTTCGTCCGGCGCCTTGGCCAGCGCGGCGATCCGCTCACACAGCTCGCTCGCGCTCGGGTCCACCAGCCAGCCCGTTTCGCCGTCGCGGATGCGCTCCGCGAAGCTGCCGATGCGGGTCGCGATCACCGGGATGTGCAGCGCCTGCAATTCCGACAGGGTGTAGCTGAACGTTTCGGGCACCACGGATATCAGTGCGGCCAGATGGGGCCCCAGGTGCTCGAGCATCCCGGGCAGCTGTTCGCGATCATAGTGCGTGACCACGTTGACGCCGGGCAGCCCAAAAAACGACTCACCGCTCTTGCCCGCGCCCAGCAGGTAGACCTGGGCGAACGACCGCAGGCGCGGCAAGGCCTCGAGCAACAGTTGCTGGCCCTTGCCGGGCTGGATGCGCCCCAGTACCAGCAGCCGCAGCCGCCCGTCCGGGCGCGCGCGCGGCTCGACGGGCGCGCGCCCGGCCCAGTCCGGAAATCCATGCGGGATCACCTCGATGCCGAGCGTCTTCCACCGCTCATCGAGTGTTGCCTGCAATGCTGCGACCGACTCGCTGGGTGCCACCACGCGGACCGCTCGCTGACCCAGCAGTCCGAAGTAGGCATCCCTGATCCGGGCCCAGCCGTGCGCGCCAAGATCATCGAACTCGTTGCGCGCCAGCGCCGCTTCGAGGGCGAGGCCCACATCGACATGGCCATCCGCAGCCCGATAATCGAGCGGGTTGAGGCTCAGAAACGGCCACACCGGGAAACAATCATGCAGCACCTGGACGGTCGCCAGCCCGGTGTCCAGCGCCTCCAGGCTGTGGCCGACCAGGGACGAGACGATCACCCGGCCAACACCGTAACGCGCGATGACCTCATGCAGGAATTGGCGGTATGCCGCGTTGGTCTCCTCCACCGACAGGATGGGGGGTTCCAGCCATCGGCTGGCCAGAGGGAATTCGAGCCGGTCACCCGCGTACAGGGCCAGCCGCTGCCCGCTGCCCTGCCCGGACTGCGGCCCCTCGGATCTCAGCTGCAGGTGCCACGAGTCCGTGTCGCAGCCCATGAATGTATCGACCCAGCGCTCCACGCCGCCGCCCCAACTGTGGGTAATGTGCAAGGTGACCGGCAGATCGTCATCGCCAATCGCCGGCAGCTCCGGCGCGCCGGCATCGAGCCAGTGCTGCAGCACTCGGGAAAGGTCGCCCCAGGCATGGGGCCGGGCGGATTCGTGCGGCGCCAACCGCGGGGTGGCATTGACGGGTTGCGCGGCGTCGAGGACGAACATCCGGTCGTCGGCCAGCACCTGCCCGCCGGCATCCTGCAGCCGTTCGCGGGCGTTGCGGGGGCTGACAGTGCCGTCGGCCAGGGCGGCCGCCGCTGCCGCGCTGAGCGCCACGAGGTGGTCGGGCCAGGACGCCACCGGCGCCAGGTGGCCGCTGCCCATCAGGTTGACCGCCGCCTGACAGGCCGCCCCGCCCGGCGCCCGCTGATACTGCAGGCCCGCAAACGGATTCAGTGTCGGCGCCGCATTGCTGAGGGCGGTCAGCGCGCTGGGTGCGCGTGTCGATGCCGCCCAGTGACCGAGGTCCGCCACCTGTGAGGCTTGCAGCTCGAGGCCGGCGCGTACCAGGATGACGGGGCAATCGGGCGCCTGCTCACCGAGCTCGCGCAGCAATGGGCCCAATTCATCGTAATGGTGGCGGGTTTGTTGGCAGCCCTCGAGCGCCCGGTGGCAATACACCGTCAGGCCCAGCGCCCGCACGCCCTCCAGCCACGCCGGCTGCGGCGCCGCTGCGCCGCGGGCATGCACGAAAAGCACTGGCACGCGATGGCCGCCTGCAGTTCTCGATTGTTTGCCGCGGTCTCCCGCCATACGTGCTTACCCGGTCATTCGCCCGCTGAGACGGAAGCTGCCCTCTGTGCCGGCTGCCGGCCCGGTCGCCGCTCATTGGCGCGGGCTGCGGGCGGCTCCTATGTTTGCCGATGAAATCCTGTCATTATGGTCAAAGGCCGGTTTCATGTCACCCGGCCGCCCGGGTTTCAGCACGAATGAGCCGCAGAAAAAAGTCCACCGCCCGCGGCAGGAAGCCGGCCCGCAGGCGGCGCAAGTCTCAGGCGTGGCGCTGGCCACGCCTGTTGCTGCTCGGGGCCGGTCTGCTTACCGGCCTGTTCGTGCCGTGGCTGGTGTGGCTCGATCATTTGGTCACCCGCGAATTCGAGGGTCGCAAGTGGGACCTGCCCAGCCGCGTTTTCGCGCGCCCCCTGAGCCTTTACGAAGGCCTGGAACTGACCGCGGAGGCCTTGCAGCGGGAACTGCGGGTGGCCGGTTACCGGCGCATGGCGAACGCGGCCCAGCCGGGCACCTACGACGCGCAGGGGTCGGCGTTTCGGATTCATCGGCGGGCGTTCAGGTTTGACGATGGCGCGCAGGACGCGCTGCAGGTCAGGCTGCGGCTCGAGAGCGGGCAGGTCGCCGGGCTGGCGACGATGGACGCTGACGCACCGGCTGCGGTGGTGCGACTGGACCCCGCCGAGATCGCCTCCATTTACCCGCTCCACGACGAAGACCGCACGCTGGTGGCGCTGGCGGACGTGCCGGAATTACTGGTCATGGGCCTGCAGGCCGTCGAGGATCGGCAGTTCAAGCATCACCACGGCGTCGATGTGCGCGGGATCGCCCGGGCGCTGATCGCCAACCTGCGGGCCGGGCGCGCGGTGCAGGGCGGCAGCACCCTGACCCAGCAGTTGGTGAAGAACTACTACTTGAGCGATGCGCGCACCATCTCGCGCAAGGTCAACGAGGGCTTCATGGCCCTGCTGCTCGAGCTGCACTACGGCAAACCCGAGATCCTGGAAGCCTATCTCAACGAAATATATCTCGGCCAGCAGGGCAGGTACGGCATTCACGGCTTCGGGCGGGCCAGCGAGTTTTACTTCGGGCAACCGTTGCAGCGACTGCAGCCGCACCAGGTGGCGTTGCTGGTGGGATTGGTTCGGGGCGCCTCGTTGTACAACCCGCGGCGGAATCCGGAGCGGGCCCTGCAGCGCCGCAACCGGGTGCTGGACATCTTCGCCGAGACCGGGCTGCTGAGCCCGTCAGCGGCCGAGCGCTGGAAGGGCAAGCCGCTGGACGTGATCGCGACGCCTGGCACCGGCCGCAGCCTGTATCCGGCGTTCGTGGACCTGGTGCGCCGCCAGTTGCGGCGCAATTACGACGAGGCGGATCTGCGCAGCGAGGGGCTGCGGATCTTCACCACGCTCGCACCCCATGAACAGGCAGCGGCGGAGGCGGCCGTGAGTCGGGGCATGCGTGAGCTGGCCCGCAATGGACTGTCCGCCGAACTGCAGGCGGCCATGGTGCTGGCGGACGTGTCCAGCGGCGAGGTGCTGGCGATGGTTGGGGGACGCGACCCGGCGCGCGCGGGCTTCAACCGCGCGCTGGATGCGCGCCGCCAGGTGGGCTCCGTCATCAAGCCGCTGATTTACCTGTTGGCCCTGGAGCATGATCGCGATTACAGCCTGCTGACGCCCCTCGAGGACGAGCCGGTCGCGCTGCGCCAGCCGGATGGCAGCATCTGGTCCCCGGGCAATTACGATCGGCGCTCGCACGGCCAGGTCAGCCTGCTGGAGGCCCTCATGCAGTCGTACAACCAGGCCACGGTGCGCCTGGGCCTGAAGCTGGGCGTGACCCACCTGGTGTCCCGCCTGCGGCAGCTGGGCGTGGAATCGACGGTGGCGCCGGTGCCCGCCACGCTGCTGGGCGCGGTGGAGTTGACGCCCCTCGAGGTGGCGCAGATTTATCAATCTCTTGCGGCGGGCGGCTACACGGTGCCCCTGCGAGCTGTCACCGCCGTGCAGACGGCAGGCGGCGAGACCCTGAAGCGCTATCCACTCAGGATGCTCGCGCAGGAGCGGCGCGATGCGGTTGCGGTGCTGAACTATGCGCTGACCCAGGTGGTGGAAGGCGGCACGGCACGCGACCTGACGACCCTGTTGGGCAGGGCGGAGCGGGTGGCCGGCAAGACCGGCACCACCAACGACCGGAGGGACTCGTGGTTTGTCGGCTATACTCGCAACCGCGTCGCGGTGACCTGGGTTGGCCTGGACGACAATCGGCCGGCGGGTGTAACCGGGAGCAACGCCGCCATGCGCCTGTGGGCGGGCCTGTTCCGGGCGTTGCCGGCGCAGGACGTGGGGCTGGACATGCCCGAGGGCGCTTACTGGCTGTGGGTCGATCCGCAGCTGAGTGCACTCAGTGACCCGTCGTGCCCCGGGGCCGTACAATTGCCATTCGTTGCCGGCACGGAGCCGGAATCGGTGTCGCCGTGCCGGGCGAGACTCGGCCGCGAGGAGAAGAAGTCGATATGGAGAAAGTGGTTTGACCGCGATTAGAATCGTTGCTCCGGGCCTGGTGCTGATGCTGCTTGCGGCCTGCGCGGGCCGCGCGCCAGCGCCGGTGGAGGAGCGCGAGGTCGAGGCGCGGGTGCGCACCCCGGCCCGCGAGGGCAGCGCGGGGGTGCAGGTCTATTCTCTGCAGAATCCGGCCGTGGTGGAGTTGACGGAGGACGCGCGACGCGCGGAGCGAGAGGGTGACTACGAACAGGCCGCCGTTCTGCTCGAGCGCGCCCTGCGGATCCGCCCGCGCGATCCGCAGCTGCTGCAGCACATGGCCGAGGTCCAGTTGCAGAAGCGGGACTACGAGCAGGCGCTCAGCTTCGCGATCCGTTCCTATGACATCGGTCCCCGGGTCGGCGAGATCTGCGCCCGCAACTGGCGCACCATCGGCGTGGCGCGCGAAAACCTGGATGATTCCGCAGGTGCCCGCGAGGCGGAGCAGCGGGCCGGCCAGTGCATGAATACACGACCTCCGGGCCTCTGACCCGACATGTCAGGCGGTGCGGTATCGGCGGCCCTCGCCCTGGGTGCAGAGGGGCCCTTTGCAGGCCGGCTGCAAGGCTTCGCGCCGCGCGCAGAGCAAATCGAACTCGCAGCCGCTATCGAACGAACGATCGCCGACCAGGCGACGCTGGTAGCCGAGGCCGGTACCGGCATCGGCAAGACCCTGGCCTATCTGGTGCCGGTGATGCAGTCCGGCCAGCGTGCCATCCTTTCCACCGGGACCAAGACCCTCCAGGATCAGCTGTTCTTCCGTGACTTGCCGCTGGTCAGGGAGGCCCTGGCGAGCGACACTTCGGCCGCGCTGCTCAAGGGCCGCGCCAATTACCTGTGCCTGTACCGCATGGAGCAGGCGCGCACGCACGGCCAGCTGCCCTCCCGGGAAGCGGTCACCGAGCTGGAGGAACTGCATCGCTGGTCGTCCCTGACCACGGACGGAGATCTCACCATTACCCCGCTGATCGCCGAGGACAGCGGATTGTGGCCCATGGTGACCTCCACCGCAGAGAACTGCCTGGGGGTGGACTGTCCCCGCTACGAGGCCTGTTTTGTCGCCGCCGCGCGCAGGCGCGCGCAGCAGTCGGAAATCGTGGTGGTCAACCACCACCTGCTGTTCGCGGACATGGCCATCAAGCAGGGTGGGTTTGGCGAGGTACTCCCGGGAGCGGGGGTATTCATTATCGACGAGGCGCACCAGGCGCCGGAAGTGGCATCGCAATTCTTCAGCACGTCACTGAGCGCCCGCCGGGTCAGCGAGCTGTGCGGCGACATCCTGCTCGAGAGCGGACAGCAAGCGGGTGGCCTGGCGACGGTGGGCGAGAGCGTCACTGCGTGTCGCGCGGCGCTGGACCGGCTGCGCGCGCTGGTCGCGGAACACCTGCCGGAGCGGGGTACCTGGCATGCCATGCTGGAGCGCGAGGAACTGCGTGACGGCCTGCAGGCACTGGACCAGGCGGTCGCGGACCTGGGCCCGGCACTGGATGCGCTGGCCGGTGCCAGCAAGGGCATCGACGCCTGCCGCGCGCGCCGCGCAGAGCTGCAACTGCTGTTCGATCGTCTCGACAGCGCCGCTCCGGCCTCGGAAATCCGCTGGTTCGAGCGCCGGGGGCGGGGTTTCGTGCTGCACTGCACGCCGCTCGACATCGCCGAGGCCTTCACCGGTTTTCGCGAGCAACTCGACGCGGCCTGGGTCTTCACCTCGGCCACGGTCTCGGTGGGGGGCGATTTCGGCCATTACGTGCGCCAGATGGGCCTGGAGGACGCGGGCACGCTGCACCTGGATTCGCCGTTCGACTACCGCCGCAATGCGTTGCTGTGGATTCCAACGGCCCTGCCGGAGCCGGCGGACCCGCAGTTCATCTCGGAGTTGCTGGAACGGATCAAACCCGTGCTGCGCGCCAGCCGCGGCCGGGCGTTCCTGCTGTTCACCTCGCATCGGGCGCTGCGTGAGGCTGCGGAGGTGCTCGCGCAAGATGGCAGCTGGCCACTGTTCGTGCAGGGCGAGGCGCCACGCAGCCTGCTGCTGGAGCGGTTCAGGGCCTCGGGCAACGGTGTCCTGCTGGGCGCGGCCAGCTTCTGGGGCGGGGTGGATGTCATGGGGGAGGCCCTTTCGCTGGTGGTGATCGACAAGCTGCCCTTTGCGGCGCCGGATGACCCGGTGATGTCTGCCCGCGGCGACCACCTCCGCCAGGAAGGCGGTAACCCGTTCATGGAGCTCTACCTGCCACAGGCCGTGATTGCCCTCAAGCAGGGGGCGGGACGGCTGATTCGGGACGCCAGCGACCGCGGTGCACTGATAATATGCGACACGCGGTTGTTGTCGCGGGGTTATGGCGCCGCCTTCCTGGACAGCCTGCCACCCATGCGGCGTGCAACCGGCCTGGCGGAGGTGCTGGAATTTTTCGACCATGAACCTGTTGGCGATTGAAACGGCCTCGGAGTCCTGCTCGGTAGCATTGTCGGCGGCGGGCGAAGTATGCACGCGCCAGGCGCATGCGCCGCGGGAACACGCGGAACGGTTGCTGCCGTGGGTGCAATCGTTGCTGGCCGAGGCCGGTTTGCGGGTGCACGACCTCGATGCGATTGCCTTCAGTCGGGGGCCAGGCAGTTTCACCAGCCTGCGCATCGGCATCGGGGTCGTCCAGGGTCTGGCTTGGGGTGCGCAGGTGCCGGTGGTGCCGGTTTCATCGCTCCAGACCATGGCGCAGGCCAGCGTCGCCCGCGGCGTCGGTGCGGCGCTGGTGGCGCTGGACGCGCGCATGGACGAGGTGTACGGCGGCCTGTTTCGTCTCGACGAGCACTCGATCATGCGCCCGGACGGCCCGGAACGGGTCGGGTCACCCGCCGCGCTGGCGGCGATGGCCACGGCGGAGGTGACCGGCGTGGGCAACGGTTTCGCGCGCTATGCGGAGTTGGCGGCAGTGGGGCCGTCGCTGGCCGGGGTGCATGCCGATATCTGGCCGGAGGCATCGTCGCTGCTGACGCTGGCGGCGGCCTGGCTGGAGTGCAATCCACCGTTGCCGCCCGAGCAGGCACAGGCCGTTTACTTGCGGGACCGGGTGGCCGACAAGCCTCCGGGAGCCGCTGGCAGCTAGCGACTCAGAGCGATTCGTACAGCTCCGCGTAGTGCCTGGCGATGGCCTTCCAGTCGAGGTCCCGGGCCAGTTCTTCGCCGGCCGCTGCCAGTGCATGCGCGCGTTCGCGATCGTGGATGATGCTCCGGATCGCCTCGCACATGCCCGCCCAGTCATCGATGATCAGCGCCTGTTCGCCATTGACCACGGGGATGCCCTCGATGCCCTTGGTGGTGCTGATGACCGGCAGTCCGGCGGCGAAACAATCGATGATCTTCATGCGCGTGCCGCCCCCCTCCAGCAATGGAATCACGGCGATGTCGGCCGCCTTCAGCCAGGGGCCAACCCGGTCGACGCTGCCGGTGAGGTGGATGCGCGGATGCGGGCTGACCGCAGGGGGTTCCCTGCCAACAGCCAGCACATGACAGGTTTCCCCCCGGCGCTCGAGGCGCGGCAGGAGTTCGCTGGCAAAAAGCTCGAGCGCCTGCATGTTGGGCGCATACGAAAAGGTGCCATGGTAAACCAGCACCGGTTCGTGCTCGCCAATGCCGAACTCCGCCCGCATCGACGCGCGGGCCGGCAGTGCGAATTGTTCCAGGTCGACCCCGTGGGGGATGGTGTGCAGCCGGGAGGGCTGTACACCGTCCATGGCCAGGCGCTGGCGATCGTTGTCGGACACGCAAACCACCGCGTCCACCCGGTTACACAAGTCGATCTCGATCGACTTGTAGCGTTGATATTGCTCCTCGGTCAATTCCGGGACCTGCACTTTCAGGCGCTCGTATTCCACGTTGTGCTCGACCAGAACCACGCGGGCACCGAGCACGTGGGCGGCCGGAATGGCGGGGGCGGCATAGGCCGGGAATTCGGCCTGGATGACGCCGGCCTCAATGCGGCGGCCGGCGTGCAGCAGCCGCCAATAGAAGCTGTTGTCGCTGAGCGGCAGGTAGAGGAACGCGTTACTGGCCGGAATGTCCTTGCTCATGTGCAGCAGTTTGACCCAGGCGGCTGGGCGGCTGGCGAGGCGGACCCAAAGCGGGAAAGGCCGTGGCACCAGTTCGCCGTCATGCAACTGCCACCAGCGGTGGCGATCGTCGGTGACCAGCGCCACGGGTCTGCCGATTCGCGAGAGGCCGCGAGCGGTTTCCACGATCTTGACCGCGGCGCCATGATCGGCCGGAAACAGGTCGCCGCGGGAGACCAGCACCACCCCATCCGCCGCATGGCCGCCGAAGCGCGCCTGCAGGACACGGAAGATCCGGTTCTTGAGGTGGTTGATTGCCAGGGCCGCCATGCGCCGCGCCCGCGTGAGGGGGGGCGGTACGGCGAGGCTGGGTGGCGCCTCACGCGCGCGCGGCAGGTGCGGGGCTTTGCGGGGCCGGTCCAGCCACTCGAGCAGCGGCTGCATGGCCGTGCCGGGCCCGTAGGCCTCTTCGACCAGGCGCGAGGCCTGCCGGGATTTGCGGCGCCAGCCGTCGGGGTCGGCGGTGATCCGCTTCAGCAGGGGCAGCAGTTCGGCGGGGCCGTCGATCAGCCAGCCGGCGTCGTAGGCCTCGATCTGGGCGGCGATCGGCAGGTAGGCGTTGCAGATCAGGGGCAGCCCGTGGCGCAGGAACTCCAGCGCCCGGAACGACTGGCTGTGACGACGCTCGACGTTTTCCCGGGCCAGTTCCAGGCCGATGTGCGCGCGGCTCAGGAGAAACCGGGAAAAATCCGCGTACGGTTGCAATGGGCGTGCCGAGACGGGGTGATCCGACTGGGCCGGGTCCCCCTCGCGTAACCGGTAGCTGCCGCCGAACAGCACCAGTTCGGCGGGCATGGCCCCGGCCGTGGCCGCTTCTTCCAGTGCTTGCCAGTATGCCGTGGCGTCGCGCCAGGGCCAGTCGACGCCACCGGCCACCAGCACCCAACCGTCCCGCTCCGGCACCGAGCGGGGCATGCCGGCCGGTTCTGCGGCCAGCGGCACGACGTCCACCGGCGTCTCTTCGCGCAGGTCGAGGCCGGCATCGAGCAGGGTGAGCAGCAGCAATTCGCGTTGCCGGGCGTGCCCTACGAGCACCCGGTCGACCTTGGTGAGGTTGATGCGCAGGCGATGCAGTTGGCTCTGGACGCGCTCCGGGTGCTCGAACAGTTCTTCCAGTGGCCGCGGCGCGAGAAAATCGAGCAGGACCGGTACCTCGAGTTCGAACGGGATGAAATCGAGCAGCTCCCAGTAGCACACGAGGCACAGGTCGGGCGCATGCCGCAGCAGCCGGTCCCGCAACTCGTCGCGCGTGGCGAAGCTCGCGTCCGTCGCGGGACCGTGCCCGCTGTGCCAGAGATGCGTGACCCGGTGACCGGCGGCGGCAAGTCCCCGGGTGAGCTGATCCGTGCGAATGGCGTTGCCGGTGACCACCCGCTCCGGCGACAGGGGCGGCTCCTGTGCGATCAGCAGAATCCTCATGACGAAGCAGGTCGCCGCGCCGAGGCGCTCAGGGGCCCAGCAGCAGGTAGGTGGCCAAGCCGATGAATGCCAGAATGCCGATCACGTCGGTCACGGTGGTCAGCACCACGCCCCCGGCCAGGGCCGGGTCGATCGACATGCGCTTGAGGATGCCGGGGATCAGCGCGCCGGCCAGGGCGCCGGCCACGAGGTTGATCAGGATGGCCGCGGCCATCACCAGGCCCAGCGAGAGGTCTTCGTACCAGTAGGTCGCGATCAGCGCCACGACCAGCGAGAACACCAGCCCATTGAGGGCGCCGACCGCCAGCTCCTTGCGCAGCATGGCCGGCGTATTGCTGGCGCTGACCTGGCCGGTGGCCATGCCCCGGATCATCAGGGTCAGGGTCTGGGTGCCGGCAATGCCACCCATGCTCATCACGACCGGGAATAGGACTGCGATGGCGACGATTTCATCCAGGGTCGCTTCGAACACGTACAGCGCCAAGGCCGCCAGCAGTGCGGTCACCAGGTTCACGCCCAGCCAGATCCACCGCCGCCGCGCGGATTGCACGATGGGCGCGAACATGTCTTCTTCCTCGTCCAGGCCGGCGACCGTCAGGATCGAGCGCTCCGCTTCCTCGCGCATCACGTCGACCACGTCATCGATGGTGATTCTGCCCAGCAGCAGGTTGTCCGCGCCGACCACCGGGGCGGAAACCAGGTCCAGGTGCTCAAACTCCACGGCCACCTGGTTGGCGGACATGTCCACCGGAATCGGTGCCTGCCCGGTGTCCATGAGTTCGTTGACCTGGCTGCCAGGATCGCCCGTCAACAGGTTGGCCAGCCGGAGCGCGCCGAGATACTCCCCCCTGCGGTTGACGATGAACAGCTGGTCGAGCACCGTGGGCAGGTCGCGGCGCAGGCGCAGGTAACGCAGCACGACGTCCAGCGTGACGTCGGATCGGACCGTGACCACGTCCGGGTCCATCAGGCCGCCGGCCGAGTCCTCGTCATAGGACAGCACCCTGGCAAGGCGCTCGCGGTCCTGGCGGTCCATGGAGCGCAGCACCTCGCTGATGACCGCCTCCGGCAGGTCGTCGAGGATATCGGCGAGGTCGTCCAGGTCGAGATCGCCGACCGCCGCCACCAGTTCTTCCGGATCCCGGTCGCGAATGAGGCCGGCCCGCACCTCGTCATTGACGTGCACCAGGACTTCGCCGTCGAGTTCGCTGTCGACCAGCTCCCATACTGCGAGTCGCTTGGCCAGTGGCAGCGACTCGAGCAGGTCGCCGATCTCGGCGCCCGACAGGCCGTTGATCAGCCGCTTCACGCGGGACTGGGTGCCGCTGTCGAGCGCCGCGGAGAGGGACTCGAGGTGCCGCGCAGTCTTGTCTTCGAATATCGGGTCAGGCATGGTGGCGACGAGCTCCGGCACAAATCCGCCCCGGCGCATAGCGCGGGGCCGCAAAAAAGCCCCGGAGGGACGCTGGATGCGGCTTATTATAAGAATCCGTACCGGATTCCACCACGGAAATCACGTGGCGGGGGCTCAGCGGTTCAACTGAGACTGGTCGATGACATTGGTCAGGGCGTGATCCCGCCGGCCGGGCGGAGCGTCCAGCCACTCGTCCAGCGCGGCGCGTGCACGGGCAATGTCGGTGTCGATGATGATCTGCTTGACCTCCAGCAGGTTGCGCGGCCGCATGCTGAATTCCCGCAGCCCCAGCGCCAGCAACAGGCGCGTGTAACGCCGGTCGCCGGCNNACGGTCTCCGGCCAGTTCCCCGCAGATCGAGACGGGCACGCCCAGTTCGCGGGCGGTGCGGAAGATATGCAGCAGCAACCGCACTACGCCGGGATGCTGCGGGTCATAAAGGTGCGCGACCTCCTCGTCCACCCGGTCCGCCGCCAGCGCGTACTGGATCAGGTCGTTGGTGCCGACGGACAGGAAATCCAGCAGCTCGCTCAGTTCCGCCAGGGCCAGGGCTGCGGCAGGCACTTCGATCATGCCGCCCAGCGGCATCTCGGGGTCGAACGCATGGCCTTGCGCGGTCAGCTCCGCTTGCACCTCTCGCAACAGGGAACGCACTGCGATGACCTCGCTGGCGCCGGTGAGCATGGGTAACAGGCAACGCACCGGGCCGTGGCCGCTGGCCCTTAGAATCGCCCGCAGCTGCGCCTTGAATTGGTCGAGATCGCGCAGACAGCGTCGCACCGCGCGTAAACCCAGGGCCGGATTGGGGTTACCGCTGTCCCGCCCGAAGCCGGATGCAGCCATCACCTTGTCGGCGCCCATGTCGAGGGTGCGTATCACCAGCGGCCGGCCGTCGATCAATTCCAGTGCCCCCCGGTAGCTTGCGTACTGACTGTCCTCGTCGGGCGCGGCGCCCTGCAGAAACAGGAATTCGCTGCGGAACAGGCCGACCCCCTCGGCCCCAAACTGCACCGCCAGGCTCAGGTCCGCTTCCAGTTCGGCGTTCGCCATCAGCGACACGGCGTGATCGTCCAGGCTGCGAGCGGGGAGCGCGCGCACGCTCTCGAGCGATTGGCGGAAGCGGTCGGATTCCGCCTGTTTCTGCAGGTAATGCCTGAGAACGCCTTCTTCCGGGTCGGCGAACACCACGCCGTAGTGGCCATCGAGAATCAGTTGTTCGCCCTCGCGCAGCAGCGCCTGACCGCGGCGGATCCCCATCACCGTCGGAATCTGCAGGCTGCGAGCCAGGATGGCGGTGTGCGAATGCGGGCTGCCGTGCTCGGTGATCACCCCGGCCACGCCGCGTGCGTGCAGGGTGGCGAGCTCTCCCGGGGTGAGCTCTTCAGCGATGACGAGGGTCTGTCCCAGGCGGTCCGGGACTCCGCTCAGCGGTTCATCCCGCTGCTCGGCGGCCAGGAACTGCTGCACCAGCCGCACCACCTGCACGGCATCCTCACCGCGGCTGCGGAAATAGGGATCGTCGAGCTGACGGAATTCCGTCACCAGGCCTTCGAGCTGCAACTGCAGAGCCCATTCCGCGTTGCAGAGCTGTTCCCGTATCTGCTCGGCGGATTGCTCGCCGATCGACGCATCAGACAGCATGGCGATGTGTATCTGGATGATTTCCTCGGCTGCCGCGCCGGAAGTTTCACGTAGCCTGGCGGCCAGTGACTGCAGGTGGCCGCGGGCGGATTCCAGCGCGTCCTCCAGGCGGCGGATCTCCGTTTCGACCTGGTCCGGGGGGATGCGGAACTCGCCGATCTCCAGCTCGTTGCGCTGAATGAAATGGGTCTGGCCCACCGCGATGCCGCCTTCCACCGCGTATCCCGACAGCGCCAGGGTCATATTTCCGGCTCCCCGAAACCCGACTCGATCAGCTCGCAGAGGGCAGTGAGCGCCAACTGGCCGTCGTTGCCACGGGTCTCGATCATGAGGTTCATGCCGGGACCGGCTGCCAGCATCAGCACGCCCATGATGGATTTGCCATCGACCCGTCGCTCGGCATTTTCCAGCCAGACGTCGCAGCGGAATCGATTGGCGCACTCCACCAGCCGCGTCGCTGCCCGGGCATGCAGGCCGAGGTCGTTGCGGATGGTGACCTGGCGCGCTGGCATCAGGGGCATCCGCGGGGCAGCCGGTCGGGCCAGGCGGGCGCGTGGTGTGGCCTGGACATCAGCCCTCCAGCTCCCGGTGGTGGACCATGATGCGCGGGAACGCCGCCCGCAATGCGTCCGCCACGCGCTCCACCAGATAGACCGAACGATGGCGTCCGCCTGTGCAACCGATGCCGACGGTCACGTAGCTGCGTTGCGAGTCGGCGAATCCCGGCAGCCAGTCGGTCAGAAAGCCGAGGATGTCGCCTGCCATCCGGTCGGCCACGCCGGAGGCGCCCAGCCACTCGGCGACCGCCTGATCCAGCCCGCTCAGTGCCCGCAGATGCTCCTGCCAGTAGGGGTTCGGCAGATTGCGGGCATCGAACAGGAAGTCGACGTCGCTCGGCACCCCCTTCTTGAAGGCGAATGACTGCAGCACGACGGTCATGCCGCTCTGCTCGGGCTCCAGGTATTGCCGAACCTGGTGGCGCAGGTCGTGGATGTTGGTGCGGGTCGTATCCAGCACCCAGTCTGCCCGCTGCTGCAAGGGCTCCAGAAGCTCTCGCTCGAGCTCGATGGCCTTTGGCAACGGAATCTCGTCCTGGGTGAGCGGGTGACGGCGCCGGGTCTCGCTGAAGCGTTGGATCAGGGCCTTGGGCTCGGCGGTGAGGAACAGCAGGCGACAAGCCGGGCCCTGCGCTTGCAACGTGTCAATCCAGCGCGGCACGTCGCTGAAGTCCGACCCCCGGGCGCGCGCATCGATCCCCAATGCAACCCGCTGGTAGAGCGCGGGTTGGGACTGGATCAGCGGGCCGAATTCGGCCAGCAGCGCGGCCGGCAGATTGTCGATGCAGTAATAGCCCAGGTCCTCCAGCGCTTTGAGCGCGGTGGACTTGCCGCCGCCTGACAGGCCACTGACGATGATGACCCGCTGATCGCCGGTTTCGCTGGGTGAGGTGGTTGCCATCGATTTCTGACCTGACCGGAAGTTCACGCCTGCACGGCCTCGGCTGGCCATGGTGGCTGACGCACAGTATTTCAGTGATGCGCCTCGGAAAGCAAATGCACGAGTTCGGCGGCGTCTTCAGCCGTTCGCAGCTTCTCCAGCAGGGCTGCATCGCTGAACTTTTCGGCAATTTGCGAGAGCAATTTCAGGTGATCGGCGGTGCAATTCTCGGGCACCGCCAGCGCGAACAGCAGGTCGACGGGCTTGCTGTCGGCGGCGTCGAAGGGCAGGGGCTTGACCAGTCGGACGAATACCGCCTGCACTGCCTCGCTGCCCTGCACCCGGCCGTGCGGGATGGCGATGCCATTGCCGAGACCGGTGCTGCCGAGCCGCTCCCGGGCACACAGGCTTTCGAAAACCTCCCGGTGATCGAGACTCCTGTCGTGCTGCACCAGCGCCTTGCTGATCAGTTCCAGCAGCCGCTTCTTGCTGCTGACGCGTACGTTGGGCAACACGCGCTCGGTGCTGAGCAGATCGCTGACGAGCATAAGGGGGTCCGGCGCGGTGCGCGGTGGCTGGATTCGGGGCGGAACGCGTTGGGGTTGTCAGCTACCAGAGGCCAGGGGCTGCGGTCGGGCGTGGTGGTGATCCCGCAGGCGGTCCTTGAGACGCCGAACCTGCCGGTCCAGTTTGTCGACCAGCCCGTCGATCGCCGCGTACATGTCGGTCGCGGTTTCGTTGGCGAAGATGGAGCGCCCACCGGCGTTGACCGTGGCTTCCGCCATCTGGTCCAGTTTCTCCACCTTGAGAATGACATTGACGGAGATCACGTGGTCGAAGTGGCGCGAGAGCCGCTGTAACTTCTCGGTAACGTAAGCGCGCAGCGCGGGAGTGACGTCCACATGGTGGCCGGTGATGTTCAACTGCATCCTCTGTCTCCTTGATCTGAAACGGCCGTCAGGATGGCCAGCCGGGCAGCAGCGCCGAACGCGTGTTCATGAGGCTGAGCCGGGGAGCGGTTCCGGGCGGTCGGGCTGGAGTCACCGTTACGGTGGCCGCAGGGAGTCGTGGAACTCATACTTTGATTTTATACCCGGCCGGTCGTGTTTCCTAGTGGTGGCGGGCAAATGCGGGGTTCGCCATGCGCCGGTGCGCGCGCCGGCGTTCGCTGGAAGAACCGATGCCCAGTGACTCGCGGTATTTGGCGACGGTCCGGCGCGCGATATGGATGCCGGCATCCCGCAGCAGGCGCGCGATTTCTTCGTCGCTCAATGGCGCCGTGGGCGGTTCCTTCTCAACCAGCAGCTGGATCCGGGCCTTGACCGCAGTGGCGCTGATGGTGCCGCCCTCCACGGTGCGCACGTGGCTGGAGAAGAAGTACTTGAGTTCGAACAGCCCGCGCGGCGTGAGCATGTACTTGCGGGTCGTGGCCCGCGAGACGGTGGATTCATGCACGCCCGCCAGTTCGGCGATGTCCTTGAGGATTAGCGGCTTCATGGCGATCTCGCCGCGTTCCAGGAAGGCCTCCTGTTGCTCGACGATGCATTGCGACACGCGCAGCAGGGTGCGGTTGCGTAACTCGATGCTGGACAGGAGCCAGCGGGCTTCCTGCAGGCGTCCCTGCAGATATTCCGCATCCTTGCCCCCCGACTGGCGCAGCAGGCTGATGTAGTAGGTATTCAGTTTCAGGCGCGGGTCGCTGTCCGGGCTGAGCGAAACGACCCACCGGTCCTCGTGACGGGTCACGTAGATATCGGGCACCAGGTACTCGTCGCGCCGGTTGTCATAGCGGGCGCCGGGCCTTGGCTCGAGGTCCAGAATCAGGTCCAGCGCGCGTTGCAGGGCCTCGGCACTGGCGCCGGTGCGCCGCGCCAGCGAGGCGACATCGTGCTCGGCGACGTGGTCGATGAAATCCCGCGCGAGCCTGCGCGCCAGCTCCAACCCCGGCGTGGCGGCAGGCAGGGAGGCCAGCTGCACGCGGATGCATTCCGCGGGATCGCGGCAGGCCACTCCGACCGGTTCCATGCGCTGAATGCGGTGCAGCACGGCCAGTATCTCGTCGGTGTCCACCAGCAGTTCGGGCGCCAGGCTGGCGCGAATCTCCTCGACCGTGTCGGGCAGAAAGCCATCCTCGTCGAGCGCATAGACGATGGCTTCGCCAATGGCGGTGTCCACTGCGCTGAAATGGCCCAGGTTGATCTGCCACAGCAGGTGATCGCGCAGGGAGCCTTCGGTGCGGTCCGGAATTTGCGGTTCCAGCGCGCCCCCGCTGAAGGGTTCGGAGCTGGCCCAAGGGTCCGGGCCCAGCGAGTCCGAAGTCCATTGCAGCTCCGCGAAATCGTCATCCGCATGGCCCGAGTGCGAGGCTTCGTCCCCATCGGTCGATGGGCGATCAGTCTCATCCTGCGCCGGTTCGGCGCTCAAATCCTCGTGCTCCAGTAACGGATTGGACTCCACCGCTTCCTGCAGGTACTCGCGCAACTCGATGCGGGTCAGCTGCAACAGGCGGATGGCCTGTTGCAGTTGGGGTGCCAGCGCCAGTTTCTGGGCCAGCCTGAGCTGCAAGGCCTGATCTACCATCGCGGGCCCCCTTACAGCCGGAATTCCTGGCCGAGGTACACGGTCCTGACTTCTTCGTTGGCGAGGATGGTTTCTGCGTCGCCCTCCGCCAGCACCCGTCCCTCGTTGAGGATGTAGGCGTGGTGGCAGATGCCGAGCGTCTCGCGCACGTTGTGGTCGGTGATGAGAATGCCGATGTCGCGCTCGATGAGGTGTCGGACGATGTGCTGGATCTCGACCACCGATATCGGGTCGATGCCGGCGAAGGGTTCGTCGAGCAGGATGAACCGCGGCTTGGAGGCCAGCGCCCGCGCGATTTCCACCCGCCGGCGTTCGCCGCCCGACAGGCTGATGCCCGGTTGCTCGGCCAGGTGCGCCACGCCCAGTTCCTCCAGGAGAACCTGGAGGGTTTCGTTGCGGCCGTCGAGGTCGAGATCCTGACGCATCTCCAGAATCGCCAGCACGTTGTCCCGCACCGACAGTTTGCGAAAGATGGAGGCTTCCTGCGGCAGGTAACCCACGCCCATCGCGGAGCGCACGTTGACCGGTTCGTGAGTGACGTCCGTGCCGTCCACGCTGATGGTGCCCTGGTCGGCCGGAATCAGCCCAACGATCATATAGAAACACGTGGTCTTGCCGGCTCCGTTCGGCCCCAGCAGCCCCACCACCTGGCCCGGCTCCACCTGCAGATTCACCCCGCGCACGACGGGGCGCTTACGGTAGGTTTTGTGGAGGTTCTCAACGCTCAGCATGTCGTTACCTGGCCACTTCTCTCCGGCCCGCCCGGGCCGGCGCCCGGGGCACTGCGTGCCTAGTCCTCGGCGGCGTCACCATCGCCGGGCGCGTCACTGGTCGCGGGGGAGGCGTCCTCGACCGCCTGCGGCACCACTTCGGGATCCAGGCGAATCTGGATGCGACCGCCCCCCTCCTCGCCGCCATGCCCCTGGAAATGCTGCACATTCAGGTCATAGCGCAGCAGGTCGCCGCGAATCTCGTATTGCGGATGACGCACCTCGGCGTCGCCCGAGAACACCACCATCCCGCTACCGACATGGTATTCGATGCGGTCGGCCCATGCCTTGACCAGGCCCTGCTCCTCGATCTCCTGTTCCAGGTAGGCGGCGTCGCCGCGCAAGGTGACCTTGCGCACCTTGCCGTCGAGTTTCTCGACCTCAGCCTGTTCGGCCTTGATCAGCAGCGTGCCCTGGTGAATCTCAACCTGTCCCGTCAGGGTGGTGATCCCGTCGCCGAGGGTGCCGTCGGTGGCGTCGGCCTGCACTTCCAGCGGCTCCTTGCGGTCGGATTCGAGCGCATGGGCCGCGAGCGGGGCCAGCGACAGGCCCACGACGACCGGGAGGGCGATGCGGCTAGTTGATCTCATAGTGACCGCGGACGGCATGTTTGAGAGTGAAGGTGTCATCAATCATGTCCACGCTGAATCCGTCTGCCTCCAGTCGATCAAGCCGGGTTTGCAGTATTACGTGCCGCTCGGAGCTCGCCACCCGAGGTTCCACGTGCAGCACGACCTCGCTGGCCGTGATCTCCAGCCGGTCAGCGGTGCCCTGGTCATGCCGCAGCAGGTCCACCCGGCCATTGAGCACGACGATCTCGCGATCGGGCGGTACAGTGGCAGATTCGGCGCGGATATTCCACAGCTTGCCTTCGTGGAAGACACGGATCCGGGGCTGCTCGACCAGGGCAAGCCCGGTCGCCGCTTCGTTGGTGAGCGTGGGCGCGGTAAGCAGCGCCGCGGGTTTGCCGGCGGTGTCGAAAAAGCGTGCTTCGAACTCGTGCAGTGCGTAATCCAGTTGGGTGTTCAGGCCAGCAATGGGTTCCCGGCGAAACTCCTCCTCCTCCCGGGTCATCCACAGGCTGGCCAGCGTGAACACGGTCAACACCACGATACCCCTGCGTGTCCGAGCGGAGATCATGAACCCAGGATGCCTTCCAGCAGCTTGGGCAGGTGGCCCTGGGCTTCCAGAAGCAGGTCGCAGATTTCGCGCACCGCGCCGGCGCCGCCGGCGTGGCGCGTGACCCAGTGCACGCGCTCCCGGACCTGCGGCCCGGCTTCCGGCACGGTCACCGCGAGGCCGACGCGCTGCAGCACGGGCAAGTCGAGCCAATCGTCGCCAGCGTAGCAGACGGCCGCATCTTCGAGGCCGGTTTGGGCCAGCAATTCCATGTAGGCATTGAGCTTGTCGTCGCGGCCCTGGTAAACGTGCTCGATGCCGATCTCAGCGGCCCGGCGCCCCACCATGGCCGACTCCCGCCCGGTGATCAGGGCCAGTTGAATGCCGCAGCGCTGGACGGCCTTCATGCCATATCCGTCGCGAATGTTGAACGCCTTGGACTCACCGCCGGCACTGTCGTAATAGATGCGGCCATCGGTCAGGATGCCGTCGACGTCGAGCGCCAGCATGCGGACACCCGCCGCGCGCTGCAACAGCATGGGGTCCGGGCCGGCCACTCAGACGACCCCCGCTTGCAGCAGATCCTGGAAATTCAGTGCACCCGCCAGGCGGCCCTCTGTGGTGACCACCAACAACCCCTGGATGCGGTATTCCTGCATCATGCGGACCGCTTCCACCGCCAGTTGGTCTGGGCGGATAGCGTGTCCGCCAGGGGTCATCACATCTGCGACGCGCGTTTCGTGGGGGTCCTGACCGCTCTCCAGCGTGCGGCGCAGGTCCCCGTCGGTGTACACGCCGATGACCCGTTCCTGGTCGTCCACCACCGCGCTCATGCCGAGGCGCTTGCGGGTCATTTCCACGATGGCGTCGCTGACGCTGGCGTGTCCATAGACCTTCGGGATGTCATCGCCGCGGTGCATCACGTCCTCGATGTGCAGCAGCAATCGCCGCCCCAGTTTCCCGCCAGGATGCGAGCGGGCGAAATCCTCGCGCGTGAAGCCGCGCGACTCCAGCAGGGCGATGGCCAGCGCGTCTCCCATGGCGAGTGCCGCGGTGGTGCTGGCGGTGGGCGCCAGGCCGAGCGGACAGGCCTCCTCGGGCACCGAGACGTCGAGGTTGACGTCGGCGTGCTCGGCCAGCGTGGACTGCGGGTTGCCGGTGATGGCGATCACCGGTACGCCGAGCCGCTTGAGGATCGGGAGCAGTTGGGTGATTTCGCTGGTTTCGCCGGAATTCGACAGCAGCACGACCACGTCGTGCGGGGTGATCATGCCGAGGTCGCCATGACTGGCCTCGGCCGGGTGGACGAAGAACGATGGCGTGCCGGTACTCGCCAGCGTGGCGGCGATCTTGCCGCCGATATGGCCTGACTTGCCCACGCCGGATACCACCACGCGCCCGGAGCAGCTCAGCATCCGTTCGCAGGCCTCGATGAACGACCGGTCAATACGCTCCGCGAGGCCGGCTACGGCCGCGGCTTCGGTCTCGATCACGGCCAGGCCAAGCCGCTTGATGGCATCGTCGCTCATGCGCGTATTCTACCCCGTGTGTGACGCGCGGACCTCAAGCGGCGGAGCAGGATCTCAACCCGCCATCATCCAGACCATGGCCTGGTAGGCGGCGAAAATGGCCAGCAAAGCGCCGCCGGATCGTCGCCCGATCCGACCCGGGCCGCGAAAATCGGATGCCAGCAGGAACAGTATCCCGGTGAGCAGGAACATCACCGGGTAATCCCGGACCAGGAGCAGTGGCATCAGTTCCACCGGCCGGATCACCGCCGCGATGCCCAGCACGCCCAGCAGGTTGAACATGTTGGAGCCCACGATGTTGCCGATGGCCAGGTCGTCCTCGCGGCGCAGGGCGCTGGTGACCGCGGTCGCCAGTTCCGGCAGGGATGTGCCGAAGGCCACAATGGTCAGCCCGATCACCGTTTCGCGCACGTGCAGGCTGCGCGCGATTCCCACCGCGCCCTCGACCAGGAAACCCGAACTGATCGGCAAGACGACCAGACCCACCAGCAACCAGAACACCGCGATGCGCGTGGGCACGCCGACCGGTATCTCGGCTTCGAATTCCTCCGCCAGGGGGTCGGTTGGAGGCCGCTGTATGCCGAGGCGAACCAGCCAGCGGATCACGGCCAACAGCCCGACCAGCATCAGCCAACCGTCGACGCGGCTGTATTCGAGGTCGAGCGCCATGAAGAGGCATACCAGCATGATCAGCAGCAGCAGGGGGTATTCGCGTTTGAGCGCCGCCGACTCCACCTGCAGCGGGTACACCAGTGCGGTTAGCCCCAGCACCAGGCCCATGTTGGCGATGTTGGAGCCAATCGCATTGCCGATGGCCAGTCCCGCGTTGTCGCGATAGGAGGCCACGGCGGAGACCACCAGCTCGGGTGCGGAGGTCCCGAAGCCCACGATGGTGAGGCCGATGATGAGGGGGGACACCCCGAGGTTGCGCGCCGCGGCCGCCGCGCCCGCCACCAGGCGGTCGGCGGCCCACACGAGCAGCAGGAACCCCCCGATGAGCTGGATGATCGGTATCAGCATCCAGGCTCCGGACGGGGGCGGGACGCCGGCATGCCTCCGGAGTTTGTAACGCTTGAGGATTGCATTATGATGTTTGCCATTCCAGACGCCAGCGACCGCCTTTCGTGTCATTGCCCAGCGCGACAGAATGGTCGTGATGATGCGGGACGCCCCGTCGCGGCGACACGAACCCGAATCAAGGTCACCGAGCAGAGGACGCTAGTCTATGGATAGCAAGACCATAGAGCAAATGATCCGTGCCGGGCTGCCGGACGCGGAGGTCCGGGTTTCCGGTGATGATGGCGTGCACTTCGAGGCACTGGTGATCAGCCCTTCGTTCGAGGGCAAGAGCACCCTGCAGCGCCATCGGATGGTCTATGCCACGCTCGGCGAACTGATGGGCCGCGAAATCCATGCGCTGGGCCTGCGCACCGAGTTGCCGGGGTTCGAAGCGGGCTGATGGAACGCATCCAGATATCCGGTGGCGTACCGCTGGAAGGCGAGGTTCGCATCTCGGGTGCCAAGAACGCGGTGTTGCCCATTCTGGTCGCCAGCATGCTGGGCGACGAGGCCTCGACGGTAAGCAACGTTCCCCATCTGCAGGACGTCACCACCACCATGGAACTGCTGGGCCGCATGGGCGCGGACCTGGCGGTCGACGAGCGCATGCACATTGCCATCGACCCTGCCGGCATCGATCACTTCGAGGCGCCGTACGAGCTGGTCAAGACCATGCGTGCATCGATTCTGGTGCTCGGCCCCCTGGTGGCGAAATTCGGCCAGGCGGTGGTGTCGCTGCCGGGCGGTTGCGCCATTGGCTCGCGGCCCGTGAACCTGCATCTGCAGGGCCTGCAACAACTGGGTGCGCAGGTGGAGGTGCGTAACGGCAACATTGTGGCCACCGCCGGCCGCCTGCGCGGAGCCCGCATCGTGCTCGACACCGTCACCGTCACCGGTACCGAGAACCTCATGATGGCGGCCACCCTGGCGTCAGGCACCACGGTGATCGAGAACGCGGCGCGCGAACCGGAAGTCGTCGACCTGGCTGCCTTTCTCAACCGCATGGGCGCCCGCATTTCCGGCGCCGGCAGTACCGTCATCACCGTCGAGGGGGTGGAGCGGCTTGGCGGCGCCGAGCATCGCGTGCTGCCGGATCGCATCGAGACCGGCACTTTTCTCGTCGCCGGCGCGATGACCCGCGGCCGCGTCCGGGTCAGTCGCGCTGAGCCGAGCATCCTCGATGCGGTGCTGGACAAGCTGGCCGAGGCCGGCGCCGACATCAGCACCGGGGCGGACTGGATCGAACTCGACATGTGC
>JABAOE010005365.1_pt1 | contig 47692 bp, 42 predicted proteins | sample 7062141 | NCBI WGS metagenome assembly JABAOE01 (sample SAMN14538627, study PRJNA623070) | marine sediment metagenome | biome: marine biome [ENVO:00000428]; feature: marine pelagic biome [ENVO:01000023]; material: deep marine sediment [ENVO:00002113] | place: India: Gulf of Khambhat ...
GACCTCACGGATGTGAACCGTGCGCTCTAACCAGCTGAGCTACGCGCCCTAGAATGTGAATTATAGCAGTGGGCGAGGTTCACCCGAGCGGCGCAGCAGTTCGTAGAGTTCATTCGAATCAGCCTGCTGAGCGGACATTGATCAAGCCTCCGGTATCATAAATGGCATCCTCCGGCGGGTGCTATAATGCGCCGGCTCTCCTGGCAATTCCCTTGAGACCAAAACATTTCTCATGCCAATAGCTGAGCCCCGATGATCAGCGAACCCATACCCGAAGCGGACCGCCACGAGAAAGCTCGACTGCGCAGAGCCAGTCGTAGGCTCAGCCAGCTACAGGCTACCGAGCGGGAAGCGTACCTGGACCGGCTGGCAAACGCGGTAACGCCCGGACCCGGTTTCTTCCTCTATGCGCTGGTATGTGGAGCGCTCATCGGACTGGGTTTTCGCTACGATCAACGCGCCCTATTGGTCGCCGGAGCCTTGCTGGCGCCTCGCCTGGGTCCCGTTGTTGGCCTCTCCCTGGCCGCAGTCTCGGGATCTATAAGGTTCTTTCTCCGGATGCTCATCGCGCTCGCGCTCGGTGTGCTGCTGATTGCCGTCGCCGCTGGCCTGGCCTACAGCCTGACCTTGGGTTCGGGCACCACCTCCTTGCTGCCCTATGAGCATACGAAGCTCAATCTGGTGGACTTTGCCCTGTTGCTGACCGGTGCGGTCGTAATGGCGATCGTTCTGGCACGGTCTGAGCGGGTGGCCGGAGTAGCGAGCGTAGCCGTGGCCTATGAACTCTTTCTTCCGCTGGGAGCTGCAAGCGTTGGCTTTCTGCTTGCCGAACCTGAGCTGATTGAAGGCGCCACGCTCACCTTTGTGCTCCACCTGACATGGTCAATTGCAGCCGGACTGTTTACGCTGATCCTCATGGGCTTTCGTCCACTGACCGGAAGTGGGCGCTCGCTAGGAGCGGCGATTGTGATGATGGGACTGCTAGGGGTCGTCAGTGCCTTGGGTTTTGGGACATCGGTTCTGGCGGCAATCCCAACTCCGACGCCCACTCCAACGGCAACCCCTACAGCTACCGCAACACCTACTGCTACCGCGACGGCGACCGCTACCGCCACCAGTACGTCTACACCGACTCCCACCTTCACACCTACAAATACTGCAACGGCCACCCCAACGCCGCCCCTGGCGATCGTCCTGGGGACCAATTTCCAGGGGGCGATCCTGCGTGGTTCACCAAACGGCCTGCCCGTTGATTTTGTGTCGGAGGGAGAAGCGCTCTTGCTGATCGGCGGACCCGAGACCTCAGCTGGCCAACAGTGGTGGTTAGTGCGAAAGGAAGACGGCGCGGAAGGTTGGCTTCTGGGCGACTTCCTGGCGACGGTCACCCCCACAGGTTCGTAAAACACGCTGTCGACTCGTTCACCTTGACGGTCTTGACAAGAAAAAGCATAATTCCCTCTACTTAACCCCTGCCGGATTTCAGACTAGCCGGATCGGTTGAGGGGTTGAGGTTTCCTCGCAACTGGGCCGAGAACCGCGATCGACCACGTTCGGCCGGCCAGACGACATACCCCAACCTCTCCAATAGCCTGAGAGCTCAGCAGGGAACGCTTGGTTGAGGGCCGACGTTCTTTCGTCGACCCGTATTGGGCACGAAAGGAGAATTCACCTGGGATCCGAAAAAGCCAATTACAAGCACAAGACTTGGACACTATCCGTAGGAGGAGACTAATGAAGAAACAATGGTTAAAGTGGCTGGCCTTGGCAATCATGATGGGTCTGCTGGTGGCGGCTTGCGGTACTGCGACGCCTGAGGAAGCGCCGGAACCGACAACTGCCCCCGAGGAGCCAGCCGTATCACCTCCGGAGGGGGCGGCAATTGACTGTATGGGAGCCTCAGCAGGAGATGAAGTGAGCGTGATGTACCAGTGGTCTGGCGCGGAAGAGGAAAAGATCAACGCCATCCTTGCGCCCTTTGCTGAAGCCTGTGGTGTAAGCATCGTTTCGGAATCCACACGCGACGAGGCTGTTCTCGATACACGCGTTCAGAGCGACCCGCCGGATGTCTTGTTCTGGCCCTCGACCGCACCCAGCTTGCTGTATACCGATCAAATGCAGGATCTAGGATCGCTCGGAGCTCACTCCGAGAACTATGCCGACTTCTGGATCGAGCAGGGTACGGTTGGCGGCCGCTGGCTGGTGCTGCCAGCTAAGGCAGATATCAAGACCATCATCTGGTACAGCCCCGCGCAGTTTGATGCGTTTGGCTATACGGTTCCAACCACCTTTGAAGAGCTTGATGCACTGGTAGAACAGATGGTTGCTGACGGTAACACGCCCTGGAGCATGGGCTTCGGCAGTGGTGCAGCCACGGGGTGGACCGGATCAGACTTTATTCAGGACGTGCTGCTGGTCCAGCAGGGTCCTGAGTACGTGATGAGCCTGATCGACGGCTCGACCTCGTACGACGATGCAGGTGTGTTGCAAGCCTACCAGACCTATGCCAAGTGGGCTTCTGACGACACCTACACTGTTGGAGGCGCAACCGGGACCGTTGAGACGAGCTTCCTGGATGCAATCTTCAAGGTGTTCTCGGATCCCGCCGAGGCCATGATGGTTAAGCAGTCCGGCTTTGCCGGTGGCGAAGTGGTCAAGCAGTTCCCGGATCTGGAATACGGGATTGACTTCGATTTCTTTGCCTTCCCCGGTGCGCAGGGAATGCAGGGGGGAGCTGATTTCATGATGGCCTTCGGCGATTCCCCGGCCGCCCAGGCGCTGGTTGGCTACCTCACCAGTGAGGAAGGTGGCAAGGCCTGGGCCGAGGCTGGATTTGACCTCTCGCCAAACAGCGCTGCAGCCGGCAACTACATCGACACACAGCTTGCCAAGAAGGGCGAGGCCCTGGCGAATGCGGCTGGCTTTACCCCCGACCTGGGCGATACGATCCCCTCGCCATTCGGTTCAGCCGAGTGGAAAGCGATCATCGAAGTCGTTCAGGGTGGAGATATCCAGTCGGCACTGACGGGGGCAGCCGCTTCACAGCGCGCTGGGCTGGCACTTGCGCCCTCGGTCGACTGCATGGGCGCAGAAGGGTCGACGGTGTCCGTAATGTGGCAGTGGAGTGGCGCGGAAGAGGAGAAAATCAACAGTGTGTTGGCTCCCTTCCTCGATGCATGTGACATTCAAATCACATCGGAGACCACACGCGACGCCGCGGTGCTGGATACACGCGTCCAGAGCGACCCTCCAGACGTACTTTTCTGGCCGGACGTTTCGCCGATGTCGCTCTACGCGGATCAACTGCAGGACCTGGCCAGCGTTGGCGCCAACGCGGACAACTACGCCGATTTCTGGATCCAACAAGGTTCAGCAGATGGGAGTTGGGTGATGCTGCCTGTGAAGGCTGACATCAAGACCATCATCTGGTACAGCCCGATTGGGTTTGAGACCTTTGGCTACGCCGTGCCAACTACGTTCTCGGAGCTTGAGGCTCTGGTTGAGCAGATGGTTGCCGATGGGAACACTCCCTGGAGCATGGGTATGGAGAGCGGTGCAGCCACCGGCTGGACTGGCTCCGACTTCATCCAGGACCTGCTGCTCGCACAACAGGGCCCCGAGTACGTACTGGGCTTGATCGACGGCTCGATCGCATACGATGACGCCGGCGTAGCTGAAGCCTACGGGACCTATGCGAATTGGGCTGCCGATGAGACCTACACCATCGGCGGTGCGACGGGAACCGTGGAAATCGGGTTCTTGGATGCGATCTACCGCGCGTTCGCCGATCCGCCTGAAGCCATGATGGTTAAGCAATCCGGCTTTGCTGGCGGTGAGATCGTCGCTCAGTTCCCCGATCTAGAGTACGGGACTGACTTCGATTTCTTCGCGTTTCCGGGGGCACAAGGCATGCAGGGAGGCGCGGACAACCTGTTTGTCTTTGGAGATTCCGCTGGCACTCAGGCTCTGGTCGCGTTCCTGACCAGTGCCGAGGGAGCGGCCTCCTGGGCCAAAGCCGGCTTTGACCTGTCGCCCAACAAATGGGCAGATGGCCAGTATGCAGATGAGCAGCTTGCCAAGAAGGGAGCCGCGCTGGCTGGCGCCGCCGGGTTCACACCCGATATGGGTGATACCATCGGGGCGCCTTTCGGCGAGGCGGAGTGGAAGGCGATCATTGCTGTCCTTCAGGGCGGTGATATCGCAGCTGCGCTCGCGGAGGCAGCAACCGCTCAAGCACAGGCGCTTGAGTAGGCCGCTGGCCTTGAAGTAGAACCACGTTGGGGCGGTCACCGACCGCCCCAACGCTTCCTCAATCAAATCAGTGGGAGGAGTTCATCCATGGCTGCTCCACGCATCATGCAGCAGGGACGGGTCGTTCCATGGCTTTACACCCTGCCTGCCCTCATCATCATCGCAATATTTATCATCTACCCCACGATCAACACAGCTGTGCTGAGTCTGCGTGACCGCACTGGCGAGCAGCCTGCAAGCGTGGATTGCCTGGAAGGCGAAGCGTGTTGGGGGATCTTCGAGAACTACCGCTACGCACTCACCAATCCCGAAATGACAACCGCGTTGCGGAACAATGCCTTATGGCTGCTGGTGATGGTTCCCCTGACCGTGGCGATCGGGTTGGTCATCGCCATCCTCGCTGATCGAGTTAAGGCCGAAAGCTTCGTCAAATCCATCATTTTTATGCCAATGGCTATTTCCTTCATTGGAGCGGGAGTCATCTGGCGCTTTATGTATTCGATCGAAACAGGTGCTGGCGAACAGTGGGCGCTGCTCAACGCGATCTTGGTGGGTCTGGGGTTTGAGCCGGTGCCCTTTCTGAGCAACACCGCCATCAACAACTTTGCCTTGATGATGGTCGGTGTGTGGCTGTGGGCCGGCTTCTGTATGGTTATCCTCTCAGCCGCCCTCAAAGGCCTGCCTTCGGAAGTGCTCGAAGCGGCGCGCGTCGATGGGGCCACCGAATGGCAGCTTTTCTGGCGCATCATGTTCCCCATGATCCTGCCGACGGTTACCGTCGTGACGACCACCATGATCATTATCATCTTGAAGATCTTCGACATCGTGTTCGTCATGACCGGCGGGAACTTCGGCACTGAAGTGATCGCCAATCGAATGTTCAAGCTTATCGTGACGGACACCGGACGATCCATGGCGATCGCCGTCATCTTGCTGTTGTTTACTGTCCCGGTAATGATCTACAACGTCCGGCGCTTCCGCGAGCAGGAGGCGATCCGATGAGACCCTTTTCACGGCTGAACAAGTTCTTCAGCCGGCTCCCGCTCAATCTGACGATCGGCGTGATCGTACTGCTCTGGTTCATTCCGACCGTTGGCGTCTTTGTTTCCTCATTCCGTACGCGTGAGGCGGTAAGAACCACTGGGTGGTGGACTACTTTCTTGCCGAAGCCGGTGGAAGGAGCAGAGGAATACCAGACCTATTGCGCCTCCTGTCACGGAGATGATGGCACCGCGATCGCCAGCGCAGACCTGAGCAATCCGGAACTCATCGCAAGCTATCCTCGCTCCAACCGGTTACTGGCCATGTTGAGGCAGGACATCAACGGTGAACCTCATGTACCAGACCCGACACTTCCGGAGAATGCCAACGAGACACTGGAGCTCTTGGCGCCGATCTTGGGTTACATGGGCACATTGGCCGGAGGCGCCGAAGGCGGTGGAATCTGGGAGCTCAGCCTGCGCAACTACGCCGACTCTGTCGTTGGCTACAAGGGAACTCAGGACTATCTGACGGATTGCGAGCAAGGGGTTGAAAGCACACTCGCTAAGTTCAAATGCAATATCAGCGACATCTTAAATCCGGAGGGGATGGGAGCTGCCTTTGTCAATACGGTTGCAGTTACGATCCCGGCAGCTGTTCTGCCCATAGGCTTCGCCGCGATTGCCGCCTACGCATTCGCATGGATGGACTTTCCCGGCAGGATCATCTTATTTGCATTGCTGGTGGGCCTGCAGATCATTCCGCTGCAGATGGCGCTGGTTCCCGTTTCAAGGCTGTACATCTCCGTTGGTTTGCAGAGCACCTACACGGGAATTTGGTTGTTCCACCTTGCCTTCGGGTTGCCGTATGCCATCTACCTGATGCGAAATTTCATGGGGAACCTACCTACCGAGGTGTTTGAATCAGCCTATATCGATGGAGCCAGCCACTGGACCGCTTTCTACAAACTTGCCTTGCCGCTTTCAATCCCTGCTATCGCCTCGCTGGTGATCTTCCAATTTATCTGGATCTGGAACGATTTCCTGGTGGCCAAGATCTTCCTCACCGGAGAGCCAGTGCTAACCGTACAGATCACCAACCTGATTGATCCGCGGCGGGGAGGAAACTGGCACATCCTCACCGGCGCGGCATTCCTCTCGTTTTTGGTCCCCATGGCCGTGTTCTTTGGCCTGCAGCGCTTTTTCGTGCGTGGACTTACTGCTGGAGCGGTTAAGGGCTGAAAACCTTCCGATTTGAAGCAGGGGCGCCCGGCAAGCTCCATGCGCTTGGGCTTCTTTTGCGCTGAAAAGCCCCATAATCGGTTCTCCGGTAGAATCCCAAACTGGCGATTACGCAGCCTTTACAGCCTATCTTGATCAACCTACGTTCACGTCCCCCCATTGATCTTGCGATGCTCCTGATCCGCCTGGTTTGGGCGGTGGTGGTCGCAGTTTCCGCTGGCGTTACGGGTCACCTGTCTGCGGAACTGGCCCTGATCATCGGGCTATGGCTGCTGCTGACTGCACTGGATCCCCTTTTGGGTAGACGATCCCGTTGGCAACGGGAATTTTCCATCGCCCTGGATTTCATCTTTGTGTTGGGAACGATTGCCTTAACCGGCCTTGCATCGAGCCCGCTTTGGTGGTCGCTCGTGGTTGGAAGCCTCCTGGGAGGGATGGCATTTGGGTGGATCGCGGCACTGGCTTTTCCGAGCCTCGGTGGCCTGCTTCTCATCGCCTATGCTTTTCTCGCCGGATCGATTCAGATGGATGAGATGGCGACTTCAGGCAGGACCCTGCTTGCTTTGTTGCTGCTGACTCCACTGGCGGGTTGGATTGGCATCTGGCTGAGGCGGCGTGTCGATCCGATTTCAGTAAACACAGCAAGAGCAGACCTATCCATGCTTGATCTCGCAGTCGAACTCAATACGGCCGTGGCAAATGACGATTTTCCCGATCGGGTCATCGCGTTGACACTGGACGGGTTGGCTCCTGACGAAGCGCAGGAAATGAAGGCCGCCCTGCTGCTCCCGGCCGGGGGAGGATTGGGGCTTGCTGCTGGACGAAATGCGATCAGCGAGAAGATCGTAATGACTGCGCCAAACGGTCTCATCGGCCAGGCACTGTCTTCAAGGGCAATCACACAAACGGACGCGGTGTCGCAAGATCCCGTGCTTGAGCAATTAGGCCTTGGGGAAGGAAGCGAGGTGGCCGTTTGTGTACCGCTCATGATGAACGGCCAGACTGAAGGCGTTCTCGTTTTAGCGCACCCAGCGAGAAGCTTCTTCAGCGATAGCCGACTTGAAAAATTGAGCGTTATCAGCACGCAGGCCAGCATCGCACTCCACAATGCTCGCATCGTGCGTGCTCTCGAAGTAGAGCGTGATCGCATCACCGAAACCGAAGAAGAGGCCCGGCGTAAGCTTGCCCGAAACCTGCATGACGGCCCTACGCAGACCATCGCCGCCATCGCCATGCGTTTGAATTTTGCCGGGCGCCTGGTCGAGCGAGACCAGGAGGCTGCACAGGAAGAAATCCAGACCCTGGAGGAGATCGCTCGGCAGACCACCAAAGAGATCCGGCATATGCTCTTCACCTTGCGGCCTCTGGTTCTCGAATCTAAGGGCCTGGTTTCTGCATTACACCAGCTCGGGGTCAAAATGCAGGAAACTCACGGGCAAGTTGTCTATGTTGAGGCAGAGCCCAGCGTGACCGATGGGCTGGACATGTCAAAACAAGCGGTCGTTTTTTTCATCGCCGAGGAAGCGATCAACAACGCACACAAGCATGCCGAAGCCGCCAACATCTGGGTAGAACTGGAGCGCACCGATTCGGACACCATCTTGCTGGAAGTTCGCGACGATGGAGTCGGCTTCAACGTGGGAGCAGTGGATGCCAACTACGAACAGCGCGGCAGCCTGGGGATGGTCAATATGCGGGAGCGCTCGGAACTGGTCAATGGCGTCCTTCGCATCGAATCATCGGAAGGAGAAGGAANNTTCCTAGAACTCGAGATGCGCTTGCATCGGAATTCCAATCCATGTCTCAAGTAGAAGCCGTAATCTGGGTAGGCCTGGCGCTGCTGTTGCCCGTCTTGGCTCACATTGCCTGGCAGCCTGCAGTCACGCGTCTCCAGCTTTCAGATTCTTCGCAGGATCTCGTAGGAAGGGTAGCGCCCTGGATTTGGGGGATTGGGCCGGCTTACTTAGCCCTGATCACCGGAGCAATTCCAGCCAGGTTTTTTGGTCTTTCGGGTCACTCGCCTCTGGCTTGGTTTGGCGGAGCGGTTATTTGCGGAGCGCTGATCGGTATTGCGGGCTTGATTCGGTGGCCACAAGCAAGCTGGCCAGCGCCGGCGCGCGGGATTCTCGATGAACCTCGCTGGGCATTGTATCGAGCGGCCGGCATCCTTTGGATTGCCAAGCCGCAGCTCGGCATCTTGATCGGGCTCGTCATTGCGCTTTTGGAGTGGGTTTTGCGCTACCAGCCATGGAAGGGTCCTTTAGGCGAAATCCTTCGGGGGCGTCGGGCAGAGGATTTCTACGGAGAATGGCAAGCCGGCACCTGGGAGACCATAGCTCGCATCGCTGTATCAGCCATCTTATTTGCCCTGACGCGGAACTTCTGGCTGACCGCACTATCTGGTGCTGTTCTCCTTGGTATGCTGCGGAGAGACAATCTGGGTAAACCATGATNNATGATCGAACCACCCAGCTTCACATGGGCGCGCCGCCTTTCATGGGGGTTGGCTGGGATCCTCTGCTTTTTCTGGATCGCTTATGAAGATCAGGGCCTAACCGCGATATCCATCGTGGCTGTCGCAATTGCATTGGCCGGGGGAATCACTGTGTTCAGTCGGTGGATGGGCAACGAGCCGCAGCCGCGCCGCAGATGGGTGGTAAGCAGCACAGTGACAGGATTGGTGGCTGGAGCAGCGATCGGTCCCCTCACGGCGCTTCTCATGCTGGTCAAACTGGGGCTCCACGCTCACCCAGTACCCGACTTCGACCCAGGACAGTTCCTTCAAGCCTTATCTCGCACGATTTACTGGGCAGTCCTGGGCGCGGCCATCGGAGCGGCTCTGGGTCTGGTCAACCGCGAGAATTAGGCACGAGCGTTGTTTCGACGGTGTGCGTCGCTTACAATGGCTGTAGCTGCTGCCATGAGGATCAAGCCGTGAACAGCGAATTTGTGATCTATGTATGCAAGCGTTGTACAACCTCGGCTGGGGAACCCGGGCAATGCGAGTATTGCGGCGGACAAAAGATAGCTTGCAGACCAGGTGATGATGGGGACCCCATCCGGCGGCCCTTGCTCGATGCTGAGGGCAATGTCGTGACGAGAGCACCGATCTGGTGGCTGCAGGAGACAATTCCGGAAATCATGGACGAAGATTGAAGGGTAAGAATACCTTCCGTACACGACGTCCATGTCAGAGGAAAGTCACAGCGTGAATTCCATTTCTAAGCTTGAGAGAGCTGCTATATGAAGAAGGAAAAGGTGGTCGTTATTGGTTCAGGACCCGCAGGTTTGACGGCTGCGCTCTATACGGCGCGCGCCCGACTTGAGCCACTGATCGTCTCCGGGACACAACTTGGAGGCCAGATCTCCATAACGAACGAAGTCGAGAATTACCCTGGTTTTCCTGAGGGGACTACCGGTCCAGAGCTTGTCGAACTTATGCGGAAGCAAGCGGAAGTCTTTGGCGCCCGCACTGTTATCGATGAGGTGACCAAGGTCGACTTCACCAAGGGTTCCCCTTTTACCCTTGAAACCCACAGTGAGACCTACGAAGCTGAGGCCGTTATTGTTACGGCTGGTGCCTCCCCAAAGCGGCTCGAAGTACCGGGCGAGGAGAATTTTATTGGCCGCGGTGTCTCTTTTTGCGCGACATGCGATGGTTTCTTCTTCCGAGACAAGGACGTGGTCGTCGTTGGGGGAGGCGACAGCGCGATGGAGGAGAGCATCTTTCTGACTCGGTTTGCCAAAGAAGTAAAGGTGATTCATCGGCGTGATGAACTTCGAGCGGGCGAGGCCTTGAAACAGCGCGCTTTCGCAAACGACAAGCTGGATTTCGTATGGGATACCGTTGTCGAAGAGATCATCGGAAATGGCAAAGTGCAGTCCATCAAGACTCGCAACCTAAAAACAGGAGAAATCGAAGAGCGGCCGACGGACGGCGTGTTCATATTTATCGGTCATTATCCCAATTCGAGCCTTTTCGAAGACCAGCTCGAAATGGATGAAGCCGGCTACCTGCTCGTAGATAAGAGGATGATGACCAGCGTACCCGGGGTTTTCGCCGCTGGAGAAATTCAGGATCCCGTCTTCCGTCAAATCGCGACTTCCGTAGGTCAGGGCTGTGCAGCCGCAATGATGGCCGAACGCTGGCTGGAAGAGCGTGAATAGCGAAAGCCACTTTAAGAAAAAAGAGCGGCTGGGTACCATTTCCCGCCGCTCTTTTTGTTTCTAACCTGTTGAGCCTAACTCGCCGGTTCCCCGTACGCTTCAATTTCTATAAGACCTGTGTTGCCTCCGCTGCTGGTATCGACATCGAAGCGCAGCCTGCGGGTGGTCGTGTCGAGGCTGAAAGAGTACGGTTTGGATGCATCCGGGAGTTCGTAAGGTCCGTAGGTCTCACCCGCATCATCCGTCACGGTGAAGCTGAAAATCTGTGCCGTGTCATCGGGCATTCTGCGCGTATGGACGAGCAGCGTGAGAAGCTGAACAGTCTGTTCGAGCTCGAATTCAATAAAGGCGGCATCTCCATCACCATTGGAAGACCATGCGCTTCCGCTCTTACCGTCAATTGCGCTTTCAGCCCCCCACGTCTCGTCGTCGGCCGCACCACCGAAGTTGCTGCTTACTGAGATCACATCGGCGGTTGACATCCAGTTGAAGCCTAAATCGGTGCTCGATTCGGGTTCCGTCTTGAAAGTGAAATCTTCGGACTGGTAAACATTTCCATTGACATCCGTCGCCGTAATTCGGTAGTGGTATGTCGTATCTGGTTCGAGATCGATGAAGGTCAGGACGTGATCCAGGGTTGCCCCTTCCAGCATGGGGATTGTGGCTACCTGGCCATAGCTGGTCGTGGTTCCATAGGCTGCGTTGCAGACGGTAGGAACGCCGCTATCGAAGCTGATCGTGGCGGAGTCGCTTGATGTTGACACTACGGTAGGGCCGCTGATACCGCCTGGTATGTCTTCAAGGGTCAATCCTGCGGTTTGGTTAGAGCATGCAGCCATCAAGAATAGGATCAGCGTTGCAGTTCCTATCCCCTTCGTGTTTGTGCTCACCCTGCCTCCACTTCTTCGGCTGTGCATGTCAGTTTTTCCCCCAACACAGCCTGCAATCAGTAATCCGGAGCACGTAACCGGAGCTCAATGATATCTGTCGAAAGAACCAATAGCCAGATGGCGGGTTTGAGTGGTGGGTGTCCCTTACCGTGCTCCACCCAGGTGGTGTACGAGCGCTGGCCACAGAGCGGCGACTGCTCTCGCCCTGTGACTCAGCTGGTTCNNGGTTCTTCTCATCCACGGTCAATTCGGCCATGGTTTTTCCGGTACCCTGGACGAGAAATAGCGGATCGTAGCCAAATCCTCCCGTACCCCGCTCAGTTGGAATGATTTCACCCAGGCACTGTCCTTCCGCGAGCTCAACTTCACCTTCGGGTCCTGCCAGTACCACTGTGGCTCGAAACCGGGCCTGCCAGGGAGGGGGGTGGCCGTGCAGAGCCTCGAGGAGAATGCGCCTTCGATCGGCATCGGATCCTCCTGCGCCGGCAAGCCGGGCTGATTTGATTCCCGGTGCACCGCCCAAAGCGTCTACTTCCAGGCCGCTGTCGTCAGCGATCGACCACAGCCCGGTATGCTCGGCGTAGATAATCGCTTTCTTGCGCGCATTCTCCAGATAGCTGGAGCCGTCTTCCTCAACCTCCAGCTCCAAATCCAGCTCCTGAGGTGTCACCAGATCCCAGAGCGGGCTCTCCAGCAACGCCAGCAGCTCGGCTTGCTTCCCCAAATTGCTCGTCGCAATCAGCAAGGTACCCATAATGCTCGATCACTATGCGAATTGATCGATTTTCAAACCCCTTTCTCTGACCCGTTTTTTCCCTGCGCATAGCCGCAAAAGGGAGAAATTCGATCAAAGCGGTAGACCAAATAATCGACCGAATTTGACTATTCGAATAGTACTATACCGCCATATACAGCCATTATTAAACTAAAACCCCCATATATACCGATATACCCCCGAAAAACACAACTTTATGTTTGGTACTTAGTTCCTAGATAGAAAAAGCTTTCAATGTATGTTATTATGAGACCGCATTTTTGACAGCTGGATTGCAGCCCCACTGTGTCGAAAACGAAGCAGCACCCACTACGATTGAACGTTGGCTCTTTACTGCATCAGGGTGCAGGAACGAGCCTGGAATTTGAGTTCGATCTGCCAGCACTCCAGGTCGGCGACGATCTGGAGTTGTCATTCCTCCGGGGGGCACTGCGTCTGACGCGAACAGGTGAGGGATTGTACATCGATGGACCGCTGGAATCCGAAATCGAGCTCGAGTGCGACCGCTGTTTGACTCCACTGAGTCACTCGCTGGCGGTTACAGTGGGAGAGCTGCTGTACTACCCCCCGCGTCCAGGAGCCGATCCATCCGAAAACGTTCCTGAAACGGCCATGCTCGATTTGAGACCGCTTGTTCGGGAGCACTTCTTGTTGGACATGCCTATGCATGCCTTATGCCGCGAGGACTGCAAGGGCTTATGTCCGGAATGTGGGGGCAATTTGAACGAGAAAGAACATGAGCATCCGGAAACGGAGCTCGACCCGCGGTTTGCCGCGTTGAAATCGCTGCTACACGATTCTTGACCTGCAGGGAGGGAGAAGATGGCAGTAGCCAAAGACCGATGGCAGAAGCGCGATGCTTTTGCCGCTCTGATGGAGAAGGGGGACTATCAGGGCTACATAACCACTGAAGATATCGTTACCGTATTCCCCGAGCTCGAAGAGTCAGAAGATCGGCTGGAAAGACTCGAAACCTTTTTCCGGAGTTCCGGAGTGGAGGTTTATGAGCATTCTTCTCAGGTGCCAGCCCACCTCCGGCCTGAATCTACCTACGATCATCCAGAAGCGTTCGATTTAAGCGCGATCTCCAGCGACGATACGGTCGGGTTGTATCTGAAGGAGATGGCGCGCGTGCCATTGCTGACTACCGAGCAGGAAGTCGATCTGGCCATGCGTATCGAACGCGGGAATATGGCCGAAGCGAAGCTTCGTAGGCTGAATGGCAACGGCTCCGCAAAACGTAAAGATGAACTGCAAGCCGACGTTCAGGACGCCAAAGCCGCCCGCGATCACCTGATCAAAGCCAATACCCGGCTGGTCGTAAGCATCGCCAAGAAATACATGGCGCGCGGCGTGCCGTTCTTGGACCTGATTCAGGAAGGCAACATCGGCCTGATGAAGGCGGTGGAGAAGTTCGACTACCGCCGCGGCTACAAGTTCAGCACCTACGCCACCTGGTGGATCCGGCAGGCGATCACCCGCGCCATCGCGGATCAGGGGCGCACCATCCGCGTACCGGTTCACATGTCCGACCGCATCCGCAGGCTTTACAAGGAGGCGCGCGAGCTTGAGCAGGAACTGGGCCGCAAACCGACGCCGGAAGAGATCGCGGAACGCATGGATCTCGATCCGCGCAAGGTGCAGTGGATGATGCGTGTTTCCTGGCGCCCGCTTTCGCTTGAATCACCGGTAGGTGAAGAGGAAGATTCAGAACTGGGATCGTTCGTCGAGGACGAAACCACTCCCACACCGACCCAGAGCGCCTATCAAAATCTGCTGCGGGACAAGATCGAGGAAGTGCTCACCAGCTTGAGCCCGCGTGAAGCCCGTATCCTGCGCCTGCGCTTCGGTTTGCACAACGGGCGCTCCTACACGCTGGAGGAGGTCGGCCAGAAGTTTGGCCTGACCCGTGAACGCATCCGCCAGATCGAAGGCAAGGCCCTACGACGCCTGCGCCATCCGCGGCGATCGCGGCAGCTGAGGGATTACCTGAGCTAGTTAGGGTCGAAGAAACTACAGGGGCCGTCCACTCGGACGGCCCATTTTTTTTCGAGCAGTTCAATTGAACAACCTCAGTAGATCCCGGCCGGTCTCGCAGACCACAGGCTCCCTACATTGCTTTTCTCTTGGGCCCGAAATCTTCAGGCCTTCGCACGATCCTCCACATCTGGGTCTCTTCGGACATAGCCAGCTCAAACACGCGATCACCCTGAACCATTACGAGATAGTGTCGCTCACCGCTCGAAGACCAGCTGCGGCCTATCGAGTTGATCGCCCAGCGAGTGCCTTTCCATGTGAATGCTTCCAAACGGACATCGGCGCCTTTGCTGCCTAGCTCCATCTGGACCTCCAAGACAGAGGATTCGTGATCGCTACCTGCCATTCAGAATCGTACCGAGGAGAAGCTCAAGCGCCGCGTCAGCAGCCGCGTTCTTGTTTGCTTGTCGATCGCCCATGAACACAAATCTCTCGACCCATTCGCCGTCGGGCGTGGAGACTCCTACAAATGTAAGCCCGACCGGTTTCTCTTCGGTTCCTCCGCCCGGACCCGCAATACCCGTGACCGATATGCCCACATCGCTGCCAGCGATTTGGCGGGCTCCCCGCGCCATCTCACGGGCGGTTTCCTCACTCACCGCGCCCACCGCCAAAAGCGTCTGGTGTTGGACCCCCAGGAAGCGCTCTTTCATCTCGTTTGAGTAGGCCACCACGCCGCCCAGGAAGTAGTCTGAAGAACCAGCCACCTCGGTTACACGGTGGGCGATGAGGCCGCCGGTGCAGGATTCCCCAACGGCAAGGGTCCATCCCCTATCTCTCAGCGCCGCTCCTACCTTTTCCTCGAGTGCCTGACTCATAGACCCTCCGACATCGCGGATTATAACGTTCGGTTGACACTCCCCAACACGCCAGTTATGCTTCGCGCCATGAGCCAACTCTCGGTTCTCGGCTTCCAAAGCGCGATCTGGTCTCCAGCAGAACTCAATCGGCACGTTCGTCAACTGATCGAAAGCGATTACCGCCTGGGCGACCTATGGCTGGCCGGTGAAGTCACCAATCTTTCGCAGCCCGCGTCCGGGCATCTCTATTTCAGCATACGTGACGCAGAGGCAGCCGTGCGCTGCGTAATGTGGAAGCAGGAAGCCGCAGCACTCCCGCGCCTTCCCCAGGAAGGTGAGGCGGTCGAAACGCATGGAAAGCTCAGTGTTTATGAGGCTGGAGGCCAGTACCAGCTGTACGTCGATGAGATTCGCTTCGCGGGTGAAGGGGAACTATACCGAGAATACCTGCGGCTGAAAGAGAGCCTGGAGGCAGAGGGGCTGTTTGCTCCTGAGCGCAAGCGCGGGCTTCCGATCTGGCCAAAACATATTGGCATCGTCACTTCACCGACGGGTGCAGCCCTGCGCGATGTGCTCAACGTCCTCCGCAGACGATACCCGCTAATCGAGGCAACCGTGTCTCCAACGCAGGTGCAAGGCGAGACTGCTCCGGAGCAAATTGTCGAGGCGATCAAACGGATCAATCACCAGGCGAGGCCCGATATTGTGCTGCTGGTGCGGGGCGGAGGCTCAGTGGAAGACCTGTGGGCTTTCAACGATGAGCGTGTCGTGCGCGCCGTGGCTGCATCGGAAGCTCCTCTGGTAACTGGTATCGGCCATGAAACGGACGTGCTCCTGGCGGATTTCGCAGCCGATGTGCGTGCGCCCACGCCATCAGCCGCGGCTGAGATCGCAACTCCTGATTCTGAAGAGCTCAAGCTCGCGGTGAGTGAATTGCGGGTCAGATTGAGCCGAGCGTGGACGGATTACCAGCGCCAGCTGAATACCGCTCTCCAGATGAGGCGGTCCGCGCTTGAGCTCGTTTCTCCACGGTCGAGAGTTGACAACGCACGGCAGCGAGTCGACGAACTGCTGCGGCGTGCCACATCTAGCGTGCGCCATGAAATCGGCCTTCAGAAAGCGGCTGTTGGGGGATTGATGCAAACGTTGCAGGCTGTTGGACCGGAGACGGTTCTGGAGCGTGGTTATGCGATCGTGCGGCGCACGGCCGATGGTTCAGTGGTCCGTTCAATGGCGCAGGTCGAAAAAGGGGATAGGCTGAAGATCCTTGTCAGCGATGGCGAATTTGGCGCCCAGGTTGACGAAGAACCGACTGGGGAATAGGATGCGGAACAGAAATGGCTGATCAAAAACCTCCGGAAGAAATGCGTTTCGAAGAAGCGTTCGAAGAACTAGCCGAGCTGGTCGCCAAGCTGGAAATTGGCGATCTTGATCTCGAAGAAAGCCTGGGGCTTTTCAAACGGGGTCAGTCGCTTGCGGAGCGGTGTACCCAACTGCTGGAGGAGGCGGAAATCACATTGCGAGAGCTCGAAGCAGACGAAGAGGAAGGGTCGGAGTAGCTACCGCTTCAACATCATCGGTAGCGCACGCGCCTCCGGTGCCTTGAAAATTAGCGCGGCTAGCCAGTAGATTGCAGCCCCCACGATCACTCCCCCCAGACCCACGATCCAGACCGAAAACCCAACGGTCCATTCGCTCCAAACCACCAGAAATAGTGCTAAGGCACCTGATGCCAGTCCGGTAGCGATCAATCCCTGCCGCACGCGTGGAAAGGCGAGTCCCTCCAACCGGCTGCGCATCATCCACAGGAGCGCGATCGCCTCCAGCCCGGTCGCGATCGTGTTGGCCAGCGCCAATCCACCCAGCGGCGCCCAGCCAATCCGATCAAAAGCGATGGTGAGGGTCAGGCTCAATACGACATTCAGTCCCATCGCAGCCGCTCCGACGAGCACCGGAGTTCGGGTGTCCTTCAAGGCGTAGAAAGCGCGCGAAATGATCTCCACCAGTGCGTGACCAACCAAACCAGCTGCGTACCACAGCAGCGCCCAGGCGACCAAGTCGGTGGAGCGGGCGTCAAATTCGCCGCGTTCGAAGAGCATCGCAACGATGGGTCGACGAAGGATCAGAAGGCCGATTGAGGCGGGGAGCGAGAGAAACACGACGCCCCGCAACGTTGCTGTAAGCGATGATCGCATCTCAGATATCTGGCCGCGAGCCACCTGCTCCGAAAAGGTCGGCAACGCAGCCACCGCGATCGCCTGAGCAATCACAATCTGCGGCATCAGCATGATAGCGAAGGCCAGCGTAATTCCGGTGAGGCTGCCTTCAACCATGGTCGAGGCCAGGATGATGTTTACCAGGAAATTCAACTGGACGACGGCCACACCGAAAACGCGCGGCACCATGAGCCCACCGACCTGCCTGACCGCGGGTTCCTTCGTGCCAAGTACGGTGGAGTACCGGGCATCAAGCCCTCGCAATCCTGGCAACTGAATCAGCAAGTGAAGCAGCGCACCTAGCACCACACCCCAGGCCAATCCGTAGATTCCCAGCTGTGGAACAAGAACCAAGGTACCGAACATCCAGCCCAGCCAATTCATCGACGGTGCCAAGGCTGGTAGGGCAAAGCGCTGATGGGCGTTCAGGATCGCCATCACCAGCCCGCTCACGCCGAAGAGGACCAGCGCGATAAGCTGCATCCTGAGCAGATCGACAGTCAGCTCTATTTGCGCAGCATCTTCGTAGCCAGGAACGAGTACGTTCGGAACGATCCAAGGAGCCGCCACCCAAACAATCACCGCTGCCAGTCCCAGACCTATGACCAGCAAGTTGAGGATGCTGGATGCCAGGCGCCACGCGCCTGTGCGATTGTTCTGCGCGAGGAAGGTGGAAAAGATGGGGATGAAGGCTGAAGCCAAGGCTCCGCCCGCCATCAGATTAAACAAAATATCGGGAACGCGGTTGGCCGAGAAGAAGGCATCCAGCGATACGCCGGTTCCGAACACGCCGGAGTAGAGAATACGATTCAGCAGCCCCAGCAGGCTGGATAGAGCGAAACCAGCCATCACAATGCCGGCGCCGCGGGCGATCTGAGCTTCCGCTTGCCTCTGTAAGCTCACAGCGAGGGATTATACAGTTGGAAAAAGCCAGCGCATCCCACCCAATGCCGGGGGGTTGATATAGTCGGATTCGGTGCCGCAAAGGCACCAGAAAGGGGAGATTGAAATGCCAGAGTTTTTACCAGAGGGGTTTGAGGGGCTTGGCCCCCTGCTTCTCAACCTTGCACTCGCCGTTGTCATTCTCGTAGTGGGGTGGCTGATTGCGGTTGTCGCCCGCGCCTTTACCCGTTGGGCATTACGCCGTACCGGGCTAGACCGGAGGTTGAGCGCAGTTTCAGGCGGTCCGGACGAAGCGGGAGCGGTTAACCTCACGCTGTGGATCTCGCGCGCGGTCTACTACCTTGTGCTGTTGCTCGTGCTCGTGGTTGTCCTCCAGCGGCTGCAGCTCACCTTGGCCGCCGAATCCATCCAGGTGTTCCTTACGGAGATTTTGCGGTTTCTGCCATCGATATTCTGGGCAGGAGTCGTGCTGCTTGTTGCCTGGATAGTTGCATCCATCCTGCGCTTCCTGATCACGCGCGGTGTCAAGGCAGCCAGGCTTGATGATTGGCTGACCAAGCAAGCGGAAGTCGAAGCACCCGAAACGACTCCCGTTAGCGAGACACTCGGAACGGTCGTTTATTGGCTGGTTTTCCTGGTGTTCCTCCCGGCTGTCATTGGCGTACTCGGCCTGGAGGGTTTGCTAGAACCAGTTCAAGGTGTTGTGAATGACATTCTTGGCGCTTTACCTGGCATCTTCGGCGCCATCCTTATCATCGTTCTGGGCTGGGTCGCAGCGCGCATCGTCCGTCAGGTGGTGGCCAATCTGCTCGCGAGCGCTGGCCTCGATCGCTTTGGCGAGCGGTGGGGCGTTCAGGAGGCCCTTGGAAGCCAGCGGCTGTCCGAGGTGGTCGGCACTATCCTCTACGTGCTGATCCTGGTTCCTGTTGCGATCGCAGCATTGGATGCGCTCGAAATCGACGCGGTGACACAACCCGCCTCCGAAATCCTTGGAACGGTCCTGGCTGCGGTGCCTGCGCTCTTTGCCGCTCTGTTCCTATTAGTAGTGGCCTACTTTGTGGCCAGAGCGGTGCGGGGGTTCGTCACCAACGCGCTTACTGGGATTGGGTTTAACAACGTGCTGGGCTGGATTGGATTGGGCAGCGCCGAAGGCGCTGGCGGTCAGACCGCTTCGCAAATCGTCGGCTATCTTGCTTTTCTGGGGATCATGCTCTTTGCCGTGATCGAGGCTTCGGAACTGCTGGGGTTTGGGATCTTGGCCGAGCTGATCTCTGAATTCCTGGTTGCTGCAGGCGGAATGGTCGCCGGGGTAGTGATTTTCGGCTTCGGTCTGTATTTCGCTCGCATAGCCGATCGTGTGATTCGCGGTACCGGTGGATCACAGGCGCACCTCCTGGCTCCAGTCGCCCGGGTAGCGATCATCGTCTTCTCCAGCGCGCTGGCACTGCGGCAAACTGGAATCGCGGAGGACATCGTCAACCTGGCCTTTGGCATCGTTCTCGGTGCGGTCGCAATTGCAGGAGCACTCGCATTCGGACTCGGCGGGAGAGATGCTGCCTCCAAAGAAATCGAGACCTGGCTCAAGAATCTGAGGAGCTAGCGACTGTATCTACGTTTGAGAGACCGCCCCAATCGGATTGCGGGCGGTCTCTTCGCTTCCCACCCTCAAGCAAGAAGGTATCTACGTTTTCCGCGGCGTAATGTGAGCCACAATCGACCCGACCCGACTCGGAGAACATCACTGCATGGCCACCCTCCGAGAACGGCGCTCCTCCCGAACCTCCGACCAGAAGCCACCGGTCGTAATCAACGGCTCACGGCTTGGATTGTCAGCCTTTGCGGGTCTCTCGATTGGCCTCTAAGCTGCGGATCGAGTGGTGCGCTGTCTGCAATGGGATCGAGTGAGAACCCTGAGCGATCGCGGGGAGCGAGCGAGCCTACGGCTGAGCGCAGTGGACATTCGCTGGGCGCTTAAATTGAGAGAGCCGAGGACGCCGACCCCGGCTCTCTAGTAAGGAGGAGAAGAAGAGATTTCCACCCTTCCAATATTAGATTACGTTTGACCCCGAATCCCTGCTGGTCGGAATCACCACGCCAAACCTACGTGAATCCTACGCTTGAGTCTTCCTTCACAGCGGGACCGCAGTACCGGATATTTGTGAGTTGAAAGTTGAGCCATATGTGATCCTGACGGGATTGCGGTTTGCCAGCCAAATTTCGAGAACAGATATGGACGTAAAATCAGGAGCGCTAAGGTGGCTTACGGCTGCAGTCGGAGGCTGTCGGCTGAATCTCAAGGAATCCAATCATGACAACCGACCAGTTGTCGATTGAATGAGCTCAGTCCGATTCGGTCAACTCAATGAGAGTGTGCATTACCGACTTTCAGATACGAGGTGAAGCGCCGGACAGCCGATCTCTATGGCCATTCCTCGACCCAACAGCCGTTAGTGAAAGATGCCCCCATATGGTAAGTGCCCGGCTCTACGATATCGAACACTGCCACTAGTTTTTTGGTTTTTCCGGCATCGATAATTCTATTGCCCTTGCTGAGAGGCCCAGTTATAGTCGGCGGAAACTCATTGCCAACGTCCCAGATTACACTGCCATCTAGGTCGAATTTGTAGTGATAAATACTCACAGAAACAAACCAGTCAATGTAGGCCTCAAACACCTCGATAGGCAAGGATGAGCCATTGTAAATATCTATCCAGACAATGTTTCCACCTTCTTCGGCATCCTTGTCAATCACCTTGATATCTTCACAGATGTCGCTTGGTGTTGGAAAGGGAGTCATAGCAGCCGTCGTGGTCTCGGTTGGACCCAAGGTTGGTGCCGGGAATGGTGTGCTGGTGGGGAATGGGCTAGCCGTAGCGGTCGGTGTCTTGCTTGGGATCAGCGTCCAAGTGGACGTCGGCGACGGCCCAGGGCTCGGGGTATAGGTCCTGGTCGGGGTCTTGGACGGCGTCGGGGTCTTGCTCGGGGTTGGTGAAGGCCCCGGTGTCGGTGTGCGCGTCTTGGTTGGCGTCCGGCTGGGCGTGGGCGAAGGTCCCGGCGTCGAAGTCAGTGTATTGGTAGGCGACGGACCCGGTGTGGCGCTGTGAATCGGTGTGGGAGTACCATCCAGATCCCCCAGCATTTCGAAATCTCCGACCAGCGTGGCCATGACCGCAGTTTGAATCTGCTCCGGCGATTGCTCATCATCGCCGAGGGATCCAGCAAGCTGGGTTGAGAGTGCTTCAATCGTTCCAGCAAGCGCGGTTAACTGCGGCGCGCTCATGTCCTCGGGCGACAACCCGCTTCCCTCTGCGGGATTGGCGGCGCTGTCCATCATTTCCATGATGCCGGAGGCTGCAACCGGGCAGGCCATCAGCAGCAACAAGAGCACCGCGGCAGCAGCGGCCACGCGACCCAGTCGATTGCGCTTCTTCTTTGCCGGCAGCTCAGGCTCGTGGACCACGATGCTTCCGGCTATGGAAGAGGGCGGAACCTCAATGTTCGGAGAGGGGTTATTGAACGGGTCTTGAGCGTGAGCGAGCGCAGACTGAAAGGCCGCATTCATCTCCCCCATCGAGCCGAACCGCTCGGTCGGAATCTTGGCCGTCGACTTGAGGATCACTTTTTCGATGACTTCCGGAACGTTCGGGCTTCGGAGCCGAGCAAGCGGGATCGGCTCGTTGATGTGCTTGAGCATCACCGCCATCGGTGTTTCAGCCCGGAAGGGCAGCTCTCCCGTGCACAGCTGGAACAAGATCACGCCCAAGGAGTATTGATCTGATGCTGCGCTCACTTTCTCACCGCGCGCCTGCTCGGGTGACATGTAGGCAGGGGTCCCCAGCAGTGCAGACCCGGTCAGGCTGACGGATGCATCGTGGATGCGGGCCAGTCCGAAGTCGGCCAGCAGTGCGTTGCCCTTTTCATCCATCAGCACGTTGGAAGGCTTTACATCGCGGTGAACGACCCCCTGCTCATGCGCAAATCCGAGGGCGCCAGCCAGTTGATCGATCAACATGCCGCCCTCAGAGGGAGTTAACGGACCTTGCGCGAGCTTGTCTGCCAGGCTGCCAACTTTGAGCAGCGGCATCACCAGGTACGGGTACCCGGCGTCCTGACCGTAATCCACTACAGGAACGATATGCGGGTGCTTCAAGCGCATCACGACTTCCGCCTCGCGCTTGAAACGTTTGCTGAATTGGGCGTCCTGGGCCATCACGGTGGACATGACCTTGACGGCCACTTCCCAGCCCGTTTCTTCATCAACTGCCTTAAATACAGTGGCCATACCGCCCTGACCGATCTGCTCGATCAGGCGATATTTACCGAGTTTCTCTACTGGCAGTTTGGCTTCGGCCATCGATTACATGCCTATCGCTCTCGACGATCGTTGGGCATGCCTCTTGCCAACCGAGGAAACCGCGAAAGTCGGCCTTCAGGCTTAGTCCTGAAAACCTCGCGGTCTCGCTGGAGAGGCGCCCGTTTTGTCAGCGATGCAACAAGAAGCTGGCAATCACCAGTCCGTTGTAGATCGATACGTCGTGTGAGGTAACCGCCCAAGGGCCTCCTTCAAGGGAGTCCATAGCAGGACCCAGATCTGCCTCGATTTCCGCCATGACACGGCGCAATTCAGGCGCCTGATCCGTCATGGTTTCCAGCAAACCTGGCATCTTCAGGCGGTGGGTCAACACGAGCATCCGATACTCTGGCTGGCCGTTTGACACAGCTATTGTTGCCGGCGCCGAAACACTTGTTTCCTGCTGCATTTGCACTGTGAATTTCAGTGTAGCGGCCTTTGGAGAACGCCGACCTTACGCTCTGCTTACAGCGGCCATGTCTCTGTAATCTGCACCCCAAGACACCAGTTTTCCCCCGCAATTGACCCCTAAACACCGGTTTTCCCCCGCAATTGACCCCGTACGCTGGATGCATTACGATCCGCCTCATAATGTCGCAACCACCCGCAATCCGCACAGAAACGCTCGGTCGCGTCTACAAGATCAGTGAGAGCAAAAAGGACGAACCTAAGCAGCTTGTGGCGCTGAAGGACGTCAATTTGGAGGTCGCTTCTGGGGAGCTGTTTGGATTGCTGGGACCCAACGGAGCGGGAAAAACCACGCTGATCAAGATTCTGACCACTCTCCTGGCCCCAACAAGTGGGCACGCTTGGGTCGCCGGACTCGATGTCGTGGAAGAACCTCAAAGGATCCGCCCCCGAATCAACATGGTGTCGGGGGGTGAATCTTCTGGCTACGGCCTGCTTACCGTTCGTGAGAATCTATGGATGTTTTCTCAGTTCTACGGAATGCCTTCTGGAGAAGCGAACGACACCATCCTCCGGCTGCTGGAGGTCGTGGGCCTAGCTGACCGGCTCAATACCAAGACCTCCGATCTTTCAACCGGAATGCGCCAGAAAGTCAACGTGGTGCGCGGGTTCATGACCGACCCATCGGTGATCTTTCTTGATGAGCCGACCGTCGGACTCGACGTTGGTGCGGCACGCGACGTACGCCATTTCGTACGTGATTGGATGGAGCAGCACCCAGATCGCACCGTTATGCTGACGACCCACTACATGGTCGAAGCGGACGAACTCTGTGATCGGGTGGCCATCATCAATGCCGGTAAGGTGCTGGCCTGCGATAAGCCCTCGGTTTTGAAGCGTCAACTGCAGCAAGAAGCCATCTTCAAACTGGAGGTGACTCCGCTGGATGGCGCAGACCCGGAAGATTTCGGCAGCATTCCGGGTGTCAGCAATTTCACTCATCAGAAGGTCGATGGTGGTGCAAACTTGGAATTCATTCTTCAAGACGAGGACGTCCTGCCGGCTGTAGTAGGACGGCTCTCAGAAAACGATATCCACCTCCGAAATCTCGAAAAGCGTGAACCAACGCTGGAGGATGTGTTCGTGAAACTCGTCGGGATGAGCATGGAAGAGGTTGAAGGTGCAGAAGACGAGTGACCTTTCCTCGACCCGTCTATTCTTCAAGACTGTGGCAGCTCGCTCCTACCCCCGCATCATCGCGCAGCATCGCCGGGAGAAAAGCTGGCTCTTTTTCGAAGTGTTTCTACCCTTGCTGGCAGTATCAGCCTATGTCTTTATCTACCGTGCCATAGGAGCCCCGGAAGCATACGTCGGCTTCGTTATTGTTGGTGGGGCCATGACCGCCTTTTGGGTAAATGTGCTCTGGACCATGTCCAGCCAGTGGTTCTGGGAAAAGGAAATGGGGAATCTGGCGCTCTACACTATCGCGCCAGCCTCACTCATGGCCATTCTGCTCGGTATGGCGCTTGGCGGGATGACGGCAACGTTGCTGAGGGCAGCTGCAATTATTCTGGCGGGCGCCTTCCTCTTCGAGGTTCAATTTGAAGTGGTTTCCTATGGATTGTTGTTTCTGACCTTTACGCTGACCATGGTCGCGCTCTATGGCTTGGGGATGATGCTGTCTTCGGTATTTCTGCTCCTGAATCGCGAGGCTTGGCATCTCTCCAATCTGGCTCAGGAACCGGTGTATCTGGTTTCAGGTTTCTACTTCCCGATCAGAAGTTTCGGATTCTGGGCCGCTCTGGGTGCGTCGATATTGCCTATGACCCTTGGGCTTGACGCCATGCGCCAACTTGTATTTCCTGTTGATGCATCGCTTGGTTTTCTTTCGGTACCCGTGGAGCTGGCAATCCTTGCCGCGCTGGGCATCGTTTTCCTGATTTCAGCAAAGTACTTGCTGGCTTATATGGAACGTCTGGCTATTCGAGAAGGCCGGCTGACGGATCGTACGCGCTGAGCTGCTGAAACCGTCTCCGCGAAACGGAGACGTTCAGGAGAGGCAAGGTTAAGGATTACGTTGGAGACTTGGCATCGCGATGAGTGAGTTGGTTCGTTCTTTCAAGACGGCAGCCTGGCTCGGCTGGCAGATCGAATCCAATTGGACCGATCCATTTCTCTTCGCCATCTACTCGATCATCAAACCTGTAGCTGGCGCAGCCATTTTGGTTGTGATGTACGGGATCATTACTGCCGGGAACTTCGACTCGCCGCTGTTTCCCTACATCTACATCGGTAACGCCTTCTATATTTACGTGGCCCAAATCATGACCGGAATCTCCTGGGCAGTGATTGACGATCGCGAACACTACCGGACGATCAAATACCTCTACATCGCTCCGATCCGAATTACCTACTACTTAACCGGCCGAGGAGTGGCCCGTTTCATCACCGGTACGATATCGGTAGTCATCACAATGACCGCAGGATTGCTGTTCCTCAACCTGGAGCTTGATCCCCAGATCATTAACTTTGGCGCGCTTTTGGTTGGTATAGCAGTTGGGGTTGTGATGCTTGCCCTGCTTGGGCTGCTGCTGGCCGGCATTACGCTGTTGGTCACCCACAACGTCTATTACATCGGAGAGACCGTTGCAGCCGCGCTCTATCTCTTTAGCGGCGCAATCTTCCCTCTGGAAGCCCTACCCACCTGGCTGCGCTGGATCGGATACGTCAATCCGATTGCCTACTGGCTGGAACTCATCCGTCGCGCATTGCTTGGTCCAGCAGCCGAGGCTTTTCCTACATTCGCTGCGCTGACCGACATGCAGTTGTTCGCCCTTTTGATTGGAATGACCCTCGTCTATGGAGTGGCGTCGGTGCTGGTCTTTCGTTGGTGTGATTACCACGCGCGCGAGCGCGGATTGATCGACCGAGTGACCAATTGGTGATCGCTCACCGGAGCGTACGGAGCAACAGAGCGCCTGCGCTCCACTCCTTCGGCACCTCTGCCGCAGCTGCACTCACGTATCCAGCGCGAAGCTATGACCCTTGAGTGGTTGCTTGCTGCACTTCCGGTAGCAACGATCCTGATCTTGATGGTCGGGTTGCGCTGGGGTGCAGCAAAGGCCGGTCCCGCAGGTTGGTTTGTAGCCGTCATTGTGGCAGCTGTTTATTTCGGCGCTGGAATGGAAGTTCTAGCCGCCGCACAGGTCAAGGCAATACTGCTTGCCTTCGACGTACTCTTCATTATCTGGGGAGCTTTCCTGCTTTATCGGGTTACTGATGAAGCCGGCGCGATTGGAGTGATCGGTGAATCGCTTCCGAGCCTCATTAAAGACCGTGGCATGCAAGCTTTACTGATCGGCTGGCCCTTTGCCTCTTTCCTTCAGGGAGTTGGCGGGTTTGGTGTTCCCACCGCAGTCACAGCCCCACTGCTGATTGGTCTTGGCTATGCTCCCGTAGCAGCGGTCGTGGTGCCATCTGTTGGCCAGGCCTGGTCAGTGACCTTCGGTTCGCTCGGGTCATCTTTCAACGCCCTCATGGCTGCCACCGGATTGGGCTGGCAGCAGCTGGCGGCTGTCTCCGCAGCGTTGCTTGGTCTGCTGGGCTACGCTTGCGGCATCGGAGCCGAACACGCCGCGCAGGGTTGGCAGGCAGTTCGACGGCTGTTCGTGACGATCATCATCCTGGGCACAGTAATGGGAGCAACGCAATTTGTCCTGGCAACAGCTGGCTTGTGGAATCTGGCCGGATTTGGGGCTGGATTGGCAGGAATGGTCGTCGGCTTCCTCCTGGCACGGGAAGGGAGACCATCGCGGGCTTTGCTGCTGGCAATGGCTGCCTATCTGGCGCTGATTGTTATCACCGTGATTGTCCAGCTGGTTCCAGCCGTTCGCCAGGCGCTGGGAGGTCCCCAGATCCGGCTTGATTTCCCGGAGCTTCGAACCGCGCTGGGATACGTTACGCCGGCAGGTCCGGGACGGGTCATACCGATATTCACCCATGCTGGCGCACTGTTGCTTTACGCTACCCTCATTGCTTACCTAATCCATCGGCGCGCTGGCCAATTCAGGTCCGGCGCGCCCCGAAGAATCCTGACCGGTACCGTTACCAGAGTGATTCCATCGAGCCTGGGAATTGTTGCCTTGGTGTCGATGGCGGTTGTTATGTCGCACGCAGGCATGACCGAAACTCTTGCAGAAGGTCTTGCACGAGCATTTGCCGGTGTCTACCCCGCATTGGTTCCTTGGATCGGTGGACTGGGAGCTTTTATGACCGGGTCCAACACCAATTCGAACGTGGTCTTTGGACTGCTTCAGCTGCGCACTGCTGAGCTTCTTGGTTACAGCGTCCCACTTTTGCTCGCCGCACAGACGGCCGGCGCGGCGATTTTTTCAGTGCTAGCACCCTCAAAGGTGGTGGTTGGGGCCAGCACAGCAGGTCTGGGCGGTCAGGAAGGTATCATTCTCCGGCGGCTTATTCCGTATTGTGCTGGCATGCTGGTTGCCCTAAGTTTGGTGGTGTGGGTGGTGGCTCAGAGATGAACCGCAAAATGATGCTTCAGGCCATCGCCTTTGGCCTAGTCACGATCCCATCTCTTGCCTTATATTGGGCGGAAGCGGTATGGCTGGTATGGGGTTTCTTGGCCTTGATTACAGCAGGCATGTTTTTAGCGCTACGAGTCTCCTGACGGAGGAATTGCTATGAAACTAGACGGTGAAGTCACCCTTCAGGCGGAACGGCAGAAAGTGTGGGATTTCCTCACCGATGCCGAGGCGGTAAGCCAATGCGCGCCGGGGCTCGAGTCGATGAAGATCATTGAGCCAGACAAGGAATTCGAAGCGATTGCGGCAGTAGGGTTCGGAACTGTGAAGGTGCGTTTCGTAACCAATGTTCAGTGGCTGGAACTCGACCCGCCGAATGTGGCGAAGATGAAGGCTCACGGCACCGCTCCGGGAAGCGCAGCCGATGTAACCGGAGAGATGCGGCTGGAAGACGCCTCAGAAGGTGGGACCCGGATGACGTGGATCGCCGATGTTCAGGTGTCCGGAACGATAACCAGTTTGGCCTCACGCATGATGGGAAGCGTGAGCAAAAAAATCGCTAATTCCTTCTTTGAGTGCGTGCGGGGGTATGTCGAGGCCTAGATTCCCAGGATGTGAGTAATTATTGTGGTACCCGCGCCTCCGACGCTCTGCATCATACCGATCTCGGCCCCCGGAATTTGATTCTTACCTGCTCTCCCCGTAAGCTGCAGCATGATTTCTGATGCCTGATACAGCGCGGTCGCGCCGATTGGATGGCCGCGTGCTTTCAAGCCTCCCATCGTGGTAATCGGTATGTCTCCCTTGAGCGCAATCCTTTTTTCCTCCGCCAGATGCCAACCCTGACCTTGATTGGCAAATCCTGCGGCTTCCAATTGCATACAGGCCATGATGCTGAAGGCGTCGTGGACCTCGAATAGATCGATGTCCTCGCGGTTCACATTGGCCTGGCGGTACGCCTTGGCTGCGCTTTCCTGAGCGGCCTCGAGCCACAGAGGATTTGGCCGGTCGCCAACCCGGAAGCGATCGGTAGCAACGCTGCTTGAGAGGATGCGCACCGGATGGGGACTATGCGCGCGGGCTTCTTCTGAAGGCGAAAGCACCAGGGCTGCCGCTCCGTCACAAATCGGCGAGCAGTCCAGCAATCTCAACGGATCATGAACCATGCGCGATTTCATGACGGTTCGTGCACTCACGTTCATATCTCGGAAGATCGCATTGGGATTGTTGCGGGCATTGCGGTGCGCAATGACCGGAAAGTTCACGAATCCGTCATCGGGGACATCGTAACGCTTGTAGTACAGGCGCATGAGATCAGCGTTCTTGCTGATCAGCGTTGCACCGTCCTCAACTTCCTTTGCATCCAAAGCCTTGGACATGGCCGGTGTCGCCAATCCTTCGCTCATTTTTTCGACCCCCACTACGATAGCCAGATCGGCTTCCCCACTACCGACTGCAAGAAATGCCATCCGCAAGGCGGCTGCCCCGCTTGCCATCGCGGCCTGCACTTGCAAAGCTTCGACACCGGCCAAGCCAGCTTCATCCGCGATAAGCGCCGCAATGTGTTTCTGACCCTGCAGCTCATCGCCCAGCATATTGCTGGCGAAAAGCGCGTCAACTTGCTCAATGCCAGCCGCTTGCATCGCACCTCGAACAACCCTGGAACCAAGCTGGCGAAGGCCATCCGGAGTGGAAGACTGGACGGGTACCTGTGCGGCTCCAACGATACTTACCGGTCGCATTTCAGCTCCGGATTTGCTGTCGTTTCGCTGCGTGCTTCAGGAACTGCTTCGGATGCGTGTTTTCGCCCGGGCAAGGATCTGGCTTCGGATCGATTGCAGCCTAACCACTTCAAGTCGGGCATCGAGTAGCAAGCAGTCATACGTCCCCCGCGTCCCGCATCGCCTCGATTTCCTCAGATGACAATCCGAGGAGTTCCGACAGGATCTCATCTGTGTGCTGACCTAATGTAGGCGGCGCGTAGCGGATCGCACTTGGCGAGCTGGGGATATTGAGGGGTGAAGCCAACAGGGGCACCGTTTCTTCGTTGGAGTGGGGTACCTCCTGCACCAGCTTGCGGGCCAGAACTTGAGGNNAAAAACCTGATTCATAGTGTTGATCGGTCCCGCCGGCAATCCGATCTTCTGGAACAGAGCGATCCACTCTGCTACCGTTCGTTCGGAAAATAGCTCGTTCAGGAGTCTGGCCACCTCGGCCCGATTTTCGAGTCGGGCAGGATTGGTTGAAAACCGTTCATCTGTTATCCAGGACTCACGCTCGACACTTTCGCAGAACTTTGCCCACTGCCGATCGTTGCCGGCTGCAAACGCGAAATAGCCATCCATTGCTCTGAAGACCTCGTAGGGGACAATGTTCGGGTGTGCATTTCCGAAGCGGCGGGTGGGATGGCCGGAAACCAGGTAGTTGCTGGCAACGTACGACATGAGCGCGACCTGACAATCCAGCAACGAGATGTCGATGCGCTGGCCTTGACCGGTCCGCTCGCGCGCAAAAAGCGAGGCCAGCACCGCGTTACAGGCGTATATGCCGCTTGCGATGTCTGCTATGGCAATACCAGCCCGATAAGGCTCACCGTCTTCCGGGCCGGTTACGCTCATAAACCCACCAAGGGCTTGTACGATGAAGTCATAGCCAGGACGGTCGCTGTAGGGCCCTGTGTATCCATAGCCAGTGACCGTGCAATAGATGAGATCCGGTTTCAGCGCTTGGAGCTGATCAAAATCGAGCCCCCAGCTTGCCAGCGTCCCGGCTTTGAAGTTTTCGATCAGCACGTCGGCTTGCTGGATCAGCTTCCTCAAGAGCTCGAGCCCACGCGCTGATTTCAGATTCAGCGTCAAGCTTCGTTTGTTGCGATTTGCGGCCAGGAAATACGCTGATTCACCGCTGTCGGTGAAAGGGGGACCCCATTGCCGGGTATCGTCCCCCCGGCCGGGCAGCTCGACCTTGATTACGTCGGCGCCCAGATCGCCCAGCATCATCGTGCAGTAGGGTCCAGCAAGGATGCGTGTCAAATCAACAACGCGGATGCCGTCGAGTAAGGGATCAGGGAGGTTCGTCATGCTGGGGCGCGAGGAATTATAGTACGCGCATAACTGAGCGGGGGCCGGAGGTGTTGTACAATGCGTACCCTTAAGACCTCGCAATGAAACCACCTCCGTTTAAGTACGTCCCCGCTGAATCCACCGAGCATGCTCTCGAGCAGATGGGGGAGCACGGTGATATGGCGAAGCTGCTGGCGGGCGGGCAGAGCCTCATCCCCGCCATGAATTTCCGCGTCATGCAGCCATCCGTGCTCATTGATCTGAACCGCATCGAGGATCTGCAGTACCTGCACGCGTCGGATGATGGGCTTGCAATCGGCGCAATGACTCGCCAGAGCGCCGTGGAGCGGAGCGAGCAGGTCGGGCGGATCGTGCCCCTGCTAGCAGAAGCGATGCCGCATATTGCCCACCCGCAAATCCGCTCGCGCGGCACGGTTGGAGGCAGCCTGGCCCATGCTGATCCCGCGGCCGAGCTGCCGGTTATAGCAATTGCAACCGGTGCGCGGATGAAGGTCACTGGATCGGGTGGGGATCGCTGGGTCGAAGCGCGCGATTTTTTCCAGGGAATGTTCTTCACTGCCCTCGAACCGGACGAGATGCTGGTTGAGGTATTTTTCCCTTCCCAGCCGGGAAGTGCCGGATGGAGTTTCGACGAGATTTCAAGACGCCGGGGAGATTACGCCATGATGGGGGTAGCTGTATCGGTGACCCTGGACGACAGCGGAACCTGTAACGAAGCACGGCTGGTCTATCTGAACGCAGGTGACGGACCGGTCGTAGCCGAGAAAGCCGCCCAAATACTGATCGGAGAACGTCCGAGCGAAACTGTCTTTACGGCAGCAGCAAATGAGGCCGCGGACAACGCAATCGATCCAATGGGAAATGTTCATACCTCGATCGAGTTTCAGCGCCACCTGGCCCGGGTGCTGACGGATCGAGCACTCCAGACCGCGTTTGAGCGCGCACAAGGCTGATGGACACTCACGCGATCTCACTGACCATCAACGGCGAGAAGTACACCAGCGAAGTTGAACCGCGTGTATTGCTCAGCGACTTCCTGCGCCACGAGCTTGGGCTTACCGGAACGCACGTGGGATGTGAACACGGCGTCTGCGGAGCGTGCACCGTGCTGCTGGATGGTCAGCCCGTTCGCTCCTGTCTGATGCTCGCAGTTCAAGCCGACGAGAGCGAGATCACAACTGTCGAAGGGCTCACAGGCGATGGTGAAGATCTCCATCCCTTACAGCAGGCGTTCTGGGAATCACACGGCCTGCAATGCGGCTTCTGCACCCCGGGCTTCCTCATGACGTTGATACCGTTCCTGAAAGACAACCCGGACCCCTCTGAGATGGAGATCCGTGAGGCGATCTCAGGCAACCTCTGCCGATGCACTGGATACCAGAACATCGTGGAGGCGGCACGGCTGGCGGCTGAAAGGATGCGAGAGTGACCGAACCGCCGACGTCTGTACCGGAAGTCATTCAGGCGCTGCAAGAAAACCCGCAAGCCTATTTTGATCAGCTCGAAGCGACTTTTAAATACCGGGAGCCGCTGGTTCAAGCGTTTTTGCCCGAAGAAGATCGATTCGCACGCCTGCGCAAAGATTACGAAGCACTCCAGCTGAGCTACCCTGATCCGGACGCCAGGCCCCCACTCTTTGGGCTTCCGTTGGGAGTGAAGGACATCTTTCACGCCGATGGTTTTGAGACTCATGCGGGCAGCAATCTACCTCCGGCTCGCTTGAGCGGTGGTCAGGCGGTCAGTCTTACTCAGCTGATCGAGGCAGGTGTCTTGGTTCTAGGGAAAACGGTGACTACCGAATTCGCATACTTCGCTCCGGGATCAACCCGCAATCCACATAACCCGGAGCATACGCCAGGTGGATCGAGCAGCGGTTCGGCGGCTGGAGTTGCGGCTGGACTGGTGCCCCTGGCATTTGGAACCCAAACTGTTGGATCCATCAATCGCCCCGCGGCCTATTGTGGAGTTGTTGGTTTGAAACCCAGCTACGCCAGGGTATCGGTTGAGGGAGTCATCCCTCTGGCCCCATCTCTGGATCACGTTGGCATATTTACCACCGATGTAGGTGGCGCAATGGTCGTCGCGCCGCATCTGCTCTCCGCTTGGAAGCCTGAGGAGCTCGATAACCGTCTGGGGGATCTCGCGCCGGGAACGGTCACTCTGGGAATTCCCAGAGGGCCCTACCTGGAAGGCGCTTCCGAAGAAGCCCTCGCGCACCTCGAGAGCGTGAAAATACGACTCGAAACTGCAGGATTTCGCGTTCTGGATGTTCCCGCAATGCCTGACTACCAACAGATCTATGAACGACATTTCCTGATCCTGGCTGCTGAGGCGGCTGTGGTGCATCGGGAATGGTTTGAGGAATTCGGCGAGCTCTATCGGGAAAAGACCGCGGAATTGATCGAAAGGGGAGGCGCGCTCAAGGACGACCAGTTGGCCCTCGCGCTTGAGGGGCGCGAGCAGCTACGCGAAGAACTTCTTGCGCTCATGGAGGAGTATGGAATTGATGCCTGGATCTCACCTGCGGCAACAGGACCGGCTCCGCAGGGAATCGAGGCCACGGGAGATCCAACCATGAATTTGCCATGGACTCACTGCGGACTTCCCACCATCGGGTTGCCCTCTGGTTGGAGCTCAGATCGATTGCCATTGGGCATACAACTGACTGGAAAATGGTATGGCGACGAGCGTGTTCTGGCAGAAGCTGTCGCCGTAGAGCGTGCGTTGACAGAGGACTGAACGGGAATGGCAACAGTTCATGAGCTGCGTCCGGGCGCCTACTACGATTCGATCGTCCTGATGCAGTTACAGCATGCATTGGTTGGACTCCCCCAGGTCACCGACGCAGGGGTGGTAATGTGCACCCCGGCCAACCTGGAGCTTCTCGAGCAGAACGACCTCTTGCCGGAGAAGCTGAAAGGAGCACCGGAGGACCTGGTGATCGTGGTGCAGGCTGAAACGGAAGAGTCCGCCGAGGCTGCGCTTGAGCAGGTCGATGAATTGCTTGCCCGCCGGAGATCCAGAGCTGCAAGCGAATTCCGGCCAAAGAGTTTGCAGTCCGCCTCGCAGATGCTGCCAGATGCCAGTTGGGTCCTGATTTCGGTCCCTGGTCGCTACGCAGCTGCGGTTGCTCACGAGGCTCTGGATTTGAGGAAGAGCGTTTTTCTTTATAGCGACAACGTCGAGATCGAGGACGAAGTCGAATTGAAAGCCCGCGCGGATGAACTCGAACTCCTGGTAATGGGCCCCGACTGCGGGACTGCAATCGTTGGCGGGATTGGTTTCGGTTTCGCGAATCGGGTTCGAAGAGGTCGAATCGGATTGGTTGGTGCTTCCGGTACGGGACTCCAGACCGTGACCGCTCGCATTCATCAACTTGGGGAGGGAGTATCTCAAGCTCTGGGAACGGGATCGAGGGACCTCAAGGAGACTGTAGCCGGTGCGATGGCCGGTCGATGCATCGAATTAATGGCCAGCGATCCGGAGACAGATGTAATTGTGCTGGTGTCCAAGCCACCTGACATAGCCGTAACTGCACGTTTGCTTCAAAAAGCGTGGACGATCGGGAAACCAACGGTGGTGAATTTCATCGGATACCCACCCCCGGCAAGCAGCCTCGGCAATCTGCACTTTGCAGCTTCTCTGGTTGAAGCGGCAGATCTGGCGGTTGGCCTACTGGATACCCAATTGGCTGCGATCAAACCCCCTGAGCTACGGTCAGGTGCACGCTACCTGCGAGGCTTGTTTTCTGGGGGCACGCTAGCCGCTGAGGCACTGGCAGGATTTCAGACGGTGCTTGGGCCTGTTTACTCGAACATTGGCGAGCCCAAACTCTCTGATCCGCTGGTGAGCAAGGAGCACACTTTGTTAGACCTCGGCGAGGATGTCTTCACTGTCGGCCGACTGCATCCGATGATTGACAACGACCTGCGCATTCGCAGGCTGAGGCAGGAATCGGCCGATCCAGATGTTGCACTCATTCTCATGGACGTTGTGCTCGGGGAAGGGGCGCATCCAGACCCGGCTTCGGAACTGGCGCCGGAAGTCACGGCCCAGCAGAAGCAGCACGGCGTCGAATTCGTGATCATCATGGTCGGCACGGATGAGGATCCTCAAGATCTGGGCAGTCAGGCACAACAGCTTCGCGAGGCTGGAGCGAGTGTGTTTGAGGACACGGCGGAGGCGGTAGCCTATTCCACTTCCTTCTTCACGCAGCGCGAGATGGACATGGTCGATGCGGAATTGCTCTCAAAGCCCGTGTCTGCAATTAACGTTGGGCTGGAATCCTTTTACGACAGCTTACGTGAGCAGGGGGCCGAAGCGGTGCATGTGGATTGGAGACCGCCTGCAGGCGGTGACGAGCAGTTGCAGGCGATCCTGAAGAAGATGAAGGGTTAGGGACAGGCGATGGACATAGAAACGGCCAACCAGACCGCGGTTGAGCGGATGATGAGCGCACGACCCATGCTGACCGGGCTGGCGCCGGCGCGCCAGGTTATTCCAGGGATGCAGGACAACTTGATCTTGCATGCCGGACCTCCAATTGAGTGGGACCGTATGTCTGGTCCACTGCGTGGTGCGGTCATCGGTGCCCTGCTGCTTGAGGGACTGGCAAAGGATGAGAAATCGGCAATCTCAATGGTGGAGGCGGGGGAGGTGGACTTTGCTCCCTGCCATCACCACAACGCGGTAGGTCCCATGGCAGGCGCGATCTCGGCCTCGATGGAGGTCTACATCATCGAAAATCCAACGCACGGGAACAAAGCCTATTCCAATCTGAATGAGGGTTACGGGAAGGTGCTTCGCTACGGCGCTTATAGCGACGAAGTTTTGGAAAAGCTTCGCTGGATGAATGGTTCGATGGGACCGCTATTGAAGGAAGCGCTGGAACGTTCTGATGGTCTGGACATTCGTGCGCTCCTGGCTGAAGCGCTGCACATGGGAGACGAAGGACATAACCGAAACAAGGCTGGGTCGCTTATATATCTGAAGCTGCTGTCGCCCCTGATCGCCGCAGTCGCAAGGGACGATGCGCTTGAAGCGGAAGTCCTGCAATTTCTTGGAGACAATGCTTTAAGTGTTCTGAACCCCGTTATGGCGGCCTGCAAGGCCATGGTTGACGCGGCACATGGCGTTGAAGGCAGCACGCTGGTCACCGCCATGGCGCGCAACGGAACCGATTTCGGTATTCGAGTGAGCGGGCTGGGAGATGATTGGTTCACCGCGCCAGCCCAAATTCCAGATGGACTCTATTTCCCGAGCTTTACCAGTGAAGATGCGAATGCGGACATTGGAGACAGCACGATTACCGAGACGGCCGGAATCGGTGGTTTCGCTATGGCGGCTGCGCCGGCAATCGTTGCCTTCGTGAGCGGTACCCCACAAGACGCGCTGAACGCAACCTTGGAAATGTACGAGATCACGGTTGCCGAACACGAACACTTCACGATCCCACCGCTGGACTTTCGTGGAACTCCAACCGGAGTGGACATACGAAAGGTGGTGGAATTGGGTATAACGCCTCGAATAAACACGGGAATAGCCCACCGGGAACCCGGAGTTGGGCAGGTCGGCGCCGGGCTGGTGAGGCCTCCAAAGGAAATCTTTGAGCAGGCGCTGATCGCATATGCTGAAAGATACGAGTTATGAGTGGCAGCCCAATAGGGGCAAACCGCTGCGTTGAAGAGAATTCATGCACCCTTTCCCGACAGGGCGATTGGTGCAGATTGAAAACGGATTCCTGCACAGTTCATATCTAGGAGAGCGCAATGAAACCGTATGACTTATCCCAACCACTAAACCAGGATGCCCCCTTCTGGCCGTTTTATCCGCCTTTTGAAGTCAAGTACTTCAAGCGGAAGGCAGAACATGGCGTCAACGCGCAATACATACAGACCTCCAACCATATGGGTACCCACCTGGACGCGCCGCGGCATTTTGTTACCGGTGGCAAGACTATCGATGAGCTACCGCTCGAGTGGCTGTACGGAGACGGCGTAATTGTCGATCTCAGTGATGAACTCGATGAATTAGCTTTGTTCACGCCCAAGATGATCGAAGACCGGGTCGAAGTGCGGGAGGGCGATATCCTTTTCATTCACACAGGATGGCACCAGTACGCGCAATTCGGTGATGAGCCGGATGAAGAGAAATACATCCACCGCCATCCGGGACCACATTTTGAGATCGTCGATTGGCTGCTTGAGAAAAAGATCCACATGTGGGGTGTGGATATGGTGTCCACGGATCACCCCATGAACTTGCCCATCGGCCGGTTTCTTGGCAAGGGCGGTTTGGAGCATTGGAAGAAGGTCAGTCAACAGTGCGAAGAGAAGTTCGGCGCAGACAAGATGGAAGAACTATTCCCCGATCGGGCCTACCAACTTACACATAACGCGCTGTTTCCGCACGACTGCTTTCATGTGGAGAACATGGGCGGCCAGATCGGTGCTGCGGAACTGCAGAACAAGCGGCTGACGCTTGGCGCTTTCCCCTGGAACTTCAAAGGTGGTGAGGCGGCCTTCTGCCGCGCAGTTGCGTTTGTCGAGGACTGAGTTAAAGGCGCGCTCTGGTCTGGGTAGTCCCCTCCTTGGAGCAGATCGTAAATCGCAGAGATTTGGCGAGGGAGAGCAGGAGATCTGGTCCGAGGACAGCCAAGGTAGATCAATGGAAAAGCTAAAGCTGGTTACTGAGTTTACCGCCAGCCCTCAACGCATTTACGAGGCTTGGCTGGATAGTGAGGGACATTCTGCCTTTACCGGCGCGAGCGCCTCCGTTGAGGGCCACATCGGTGGAGAGATGACCGCTTGGGATGGATATATATCCGGCGTATTCACCGAACTTGAGCCCTATGGACGCATCGTCCAGACCTGGCGGACAACGGAATTTCCAGAGGGGAGTGAGGACTCACGTTTGGAAGTGCAGCTGGCGGATTCCGATACCGGAACCATTTTGACCTTGCTGCACTCGGATATCCCGGCCGGTCAAGGAGAGATGTACGCCGAAGGTTGGGAAGAATACTATTTCCACCCCATGAAATCCTTCTTTGAGGGCCAGGGGGCCGATGAGTAACCACATGTCTCGCTACGATCTGACGCGCTGGAGCGGCCTTGCTGGGCTGGCCTCTGGATTGCTGATCATCGTTGGAGCGGTCTCCCTGCTCGCTGGCCAACCACTCATCTCAGGCGCGCTCTTCCTGACCGGTCACATACTGCTCTTCTTCCTGCTTACTGGCGTGTATTCAACCACCTTTACTCGCACCGGAGTTCTCGGTTTCATAGGCTATGTCTTGTCGACAATTGGGAATGCGCTCTTCATCGTGATGCAAGCCATAGGATCTTTTGTGTTGCCAGGAGAGGAGATCTCGGTTGATTTTTATCCCAGCGCGGTGCTGGCAACCGGAATCCTGTTCAGTATCGGGCTATTGCTATTTGCCCTTGCCAATTCGAGGGTGCGCGCTCTTTCTGCTTGGGCAGGCTGGCTGATTTTTGCAGGAGTGGCGTTGAATGTCATTTTGCACCGCTTGTCGGTTGAGATGCCTGATCCAGTGTCCATCGTCCCGCCAATTCTGACCGGCCTGGGCGTATTTGGGTTTGGTTGGGCTCTGAGGTGGAACTGATGGGTACCCAATACTTTGGACAGCGCATTAAGCGCAATGAGGATCCAAGATTGTTGACGGGTCGTGCCCTTTTCGTCGACGACGTGAACCTGCCGGGCATGCTTCACGTTGCATTTCTGCGCAGTCCTTATGCCCACGCCCGCATCCGTTCCGTGGACACCTCTGTTGCCAGAGAGCGTGAAGGAGTCGTCGCCGTATATGCTGCCGCAGATCTAGGGGATTACTGGTGCAACGGGCCGCTGCTGGTTTCTCCGCCGCCCGTGGAAGGGATCGTTTTCAACGAGCGCACGCAGCCGATCCTGGCTATGGATACAGCCCGCCATCTGGGCGAGCCGATCGCGGCCGTAGTAGCGGAAAGCCGATATCTTGCCGAGGACGCCCTCAGCGACATTCAGGTCGACTATGAACCGCTGCCAGCGGTTGTAGATCTTGAGGCTGCGCTTGAGCAAGAATCAGTTCTTGTGCATGAGGATGTCGGATCCAACGTCGCAGCGCACGTGGTCCAGACCATTGGGGACTACGAGAAGGCCAAAGCCCAAGCGCACACGGTAATCGGGCGCAAGCTGACCTATGACCACGGAACGGCCGCCGCGCTTGAAAACCGGGGCATCGTTGCTGAATGGGACGCACGCAGCCAGCGATTGACCGTTTGGGATACAACACAGGCGCCCAATCCGATCCGCAACGGGTTGGCCGATATGCTGGGTCTATCAGGCAATCAGGTTCGAGTCGTTGCGCCCTTCATCGGCGGCGGGTTCGGGCCGAAGATCATGATGTTCTATCCCGAGGAGATGCTCATTCCCTGGCTCGCGATTCAGCTTGGACGCCCGGTGAAGTGGATCGAGGATCGCTCCGAAAACTTTGTCGCCACCACTCAGGAACGAAGTCAAATTCACCAGGCTGAGATTGCTCTGACAGCGGAAGGGATGATCCTGGGGGTCCACGACACCTTTCTGCACGACTCAGGCGCCTATGATCCCTATGGATTAACCGTTCCGCTCAATGCGCAATGCACCTTGTTGGGTCCCTATAAGATCCCTAACTACTACAGCGAATTTACGGCTGTATTTACAAACAGGACGATAGTTACGCCGTATCGTGGCGCGGGAAGACAGCACGGAGTTTTTGTCATCGAGCGCCTGCTGGATCTGGCGGCAAAGGAATTGGGAATCAGTGTGCCGGAGATTCGCCGCAAGAATTTCATCCCACCCGACGAGTTTCCCTACGACAACGAAATCATCTACCAGGATTTCACCAACCTCGTGTATGACAGCGGTGACTATGAACCCTCCCTGGATAGCGCGCTTGAGATGATCGGGTATGAGGAATTCGTAAATGAGATCCAGCCCCAAGCTCGCCAGGAGGGGCGCAAGGTCGGCATTGGCGTGGTTGCCTATGTGGAGGGAACTGGCATCGGGCCGTATGAAGGGGCGCGGGTTCAGGTTCAGCAGAGTGGCCGGGTTTCGGTTGCTACTGGCATCGGTACTCAGGGCCAGGGGCATTACACCAGTTACGCACAGATCGTTGCTGAGCAGCTTCAGGTGGATATTGACAAGATCGATCTGGTGACCGGAGACACCGATCAATTCCATTGGGGTACTGGAACCTTCGCCAGCCGTGGGGCAGTGGTCGCAGGGAATGCAATCAACGAGGCCGCAAAAGACGTGCGGCTCAAAGTTCTCAAGGCCGCCAGCGATGAACTGGAGGTCGCCGAAGAGGACCTGGAGCTGGTGGAGGGAGAGGTGAGGGTGGTCGGTGTTCCCACCCGTTCGATTCCCCTGGGAGAACTCGCTGCCAAAGCCAATCCCCTGCGCGGGGCGGTAAAGCCCGGAACCGAGCCGGGGCTGGAGGCAACGAATTACTTCGGACCCGATCGAGGGGCTACTGCAAGCGGGGTGCATGCCATGATCGTAGAAGTCGATCCGGACACGATGATGCTGAACATTCAGAAGTTCATTGTGGTGCACGATTGTNNGATCCTGGACGGTCAGGTTCAGGGAGGAGTGGCGCAAGGGATCGGAAATGCCTTCTATGAGCAGCTCGTCTATGATGAAAACGGCCAGCTGCTCAATGGGTCGTTCATGGACTATTTGCTTCCAACGGCTCTGGATGTTCCGAACGTGAGTATTGGTCACGAGGAGACCCCCTCACCGCTCAATCCACTTGGCACGAAAGGAGCAGGTGAGGCAGGTGCAATTCCGGTGGGCCCGTTGTTTGCTCAAGCGCTGGAGGATGCACTTCAAGTCGAAGGACTCGAAATCCTGGAGATCCCGCTAAGTCCGAGCAGGCTCTGGGAGCTGGTGCAAGCTACCAAGGGGAACGAGTAGGGCCGGAAGCCGGTAATCCGCAGCAGTTGAGTCTCCCACTCTGACCGGGAAGATATCCAAGGTTGATTTATGCCCTTCCAGTTCACGGCCGCGCCTGTCCCGGCAGCTCACGTTTCGTGCAATAAGGTGATCCAATGATCTTAGTTACAGGCGCAGGCGGAAAGACCGGGCAGGCGGTGATTCGGGCACTGGTGGTAAGAAACGAACCCGTTCGCGCACTCGTCCGTCGGCCGGATCAAATCGGGCAAGCAAAAACCCTCGGGGCAGTAGAGGTGGAGATCGGTGACCTGCTTGATCAGGGCTCGCTCGAGCCTATCTTTGCTGGGATGCGAGCGATTTATCATATCGGACCGAATGCTCATCCAGCCGAAGCCGAGATTGGCAGCAATGCGATCGAGGTCGCTAAGAGAGCAGGGGTACCGCATTTTGTGATGCATTCTGTGCTTCACCCTCAAACTCAAGCGATGCCGCACCATTGGAATAAGCTCAGGATCGAAGAGCAGCTGATCGACTCCGATATGGGTTTCACTATATTGCAGCCGGCAAGCTACATGCAGAATGTCATCGGGGTGTGGAGTTCGATTGTGGAGGGCCGTTATCCAGTTCCCTATCCCATCACTGTGCGGTTCAGTCCGGTGGATCTTGAGGACGTAGCACAGCTTGCGGCTGCGATTCTGGGATCACCAGGCCACGAAGGAGCGATTTACGAGTTGGCTGGGCCGGAGCTATTAACACCGGAGCAAATGGCTCGGGACATGAGCGCGGTGTTGGGAATCCGGGTTGTCGCAGGGGAGATATTACGCACCCAATGGCGGAGGGATACTGAGCTTGATGCGCGACGTGCAGACATCTTGCTGCAGATGTTCGAGTACTATGCCGCGCACGGTTTCTGGGGCAATCCGCGGGTCCTGGCCGGATTGCTAGGCCGGGAGCCCACTACATTCAAGCAATACATTCAGCGGCTTGCTAAAGAGGAGGCCAATGGTGGCGGATGAACTGGACCTGCTGATCAGGCGTTGCCGATTGCGCGGCAGGGGCGACGAACTGGTGGACATCGGCATCCGAAATGGGAAGATCGATGCGATTGAGGTAGCGCTGGATCAGCCTGCCACAACTTTGATCGAGGCCCAGGATAACCTCGTCACCGAATCCTTCGTCAATCCCCATCTTCATCTCGACAAGGTGTTTACCCTGACGATGTTGGATGACGCAGCCATGCGCGCCTACCATGGAGACTCAATGGGCAAAGCCATGACTGCCATAGAGTTGGCCTCGAAGGTCAAGGAGACGTACGAACAGGGCTGGATTCTCGAAAATGTCCGCAAAGCTCTGGATTGGGCTGCTGGATATGGGAACACCCACATTCGTGCCTTCGCAGACGTGGACAGTAAGGCAAAACTGGAGGGCGTGAAGGCACTGATCGAAGCACGCGCTGAATTCAAAGGTAGAGTCGAACTTCAGGTCGTCGCGTTTCCACAGGATGGGGTGGTACGCGAGCCGGGTGCGGCTGACCTGATTCGCGAGGCCATGAAACTCGGTGCTGATCTGGTAGGTGGGATTCCCTGGATTGAGTATTCCGATGAGGATGCGAAAAGCCATGTGGAGCAGATGTTCGATATCGCAGTCGAGTTCGATGCCGGGGTATCGATGCTAGTAGACGATGCGGGAGACCCGGGGCTGCGTACTCTTGAGATGATGGCCCTCAGGACGATTGAAACTGGGTGGCACGGAAGAGTGGTCGCACACCATGCCCGCGCCATGGCACTTTATCCCAAACCATACTTTCAAAAGCTCGCCGCTTTGTTGGCTGAAGCTCGAATCGCGGTAGTTTCAGATCCCCATACGGGCCCGTTGCATGCACGTGTTAAAGAGCTGAGGGAGGAAGGCGTCGTCGTGTGCCTGGGCCAGGATGACATCTCGGATGCGTATTATCCATATGGCCAAAACAACATGCTCGAGGTCGCATTCCTCGCCTCGCACTTGCTCTGGATGACCTCACGAGAGGACATGGAGGTACTCTACGATATGGTCACGGTTGACGCAGCCAAGGCCATGGGTATCGAGGGGTACTCCCTTGAGGTCGGAAACCCCGCAAACCTGGCCATATTGAATCAACCCAGCGTATTGGAAGCTCTTCGATTTCATCACGCTCCTGCGATCGTCATCAGCAATGGTGAGGTCCTCCAAGCAAACACCGACTAGCACCTCGTGTCTTCCCTAAGAGGTACCTGGATCGCTCCCCAAGCGCTAAGGTGGTTGGCTAATCCCGTTCGTCCCCGAATTCATACTCTCTTCAATCAATCCGTTAATCTCATCGATCAGCAGGGCAGCTTGCTCTCGGTTGTGCTTCCGAGTCTCGGTCCCGCCCCATTTGCGATCGTCGCTGAATCTGAGGGTGTCAGGTTTGAGGGTTTTCAGGAACTTGAGCTCAATAGTCGGGTCGAGCTCCTGTCGGGGCAGCTGCAAATAGGAGGGATTGGGGTCCAATTCTCCGAGGCTGAGACATGGAATCCCAACCCAGACTGGACCAGGCTGAGCAGCCTCCTGGACCAACCCTTAATCCTTGAGCTGCAGTCCTTGCTCGGGAAACATGCTCCTCAAGGAAGCTTTGCGCCGCTCGTAGCCGGAATCGAGCGACCTGGGGATCAATCGGTCCAATCAAAGGCGCTGCGCGCGGCGGTTGCTCCCTCCCAGCGGCTGCTGAAAGGCCTGGAGAAAGACGACCTCTCGCAGATTTCGGCTGCTGCAGGGGAGCTGGCTGGGTTAGGGGGAGGGGTAACGCCTTCTGGCGACGACTATTTGTTAGGAGCGATTTATGCGCTTTGGACCCGGCTGCCTACGGAAAGGGCAAAGATAGCAGCAGCTGCAGTTGCGAACCCGGCGGTGGAACGCACGAATGCCATCTCCGCCGAATGGTTAAAATCCGCGGCTCGAGGCGAAGCCGCGGAAGATTGGCACAAGTTGGCGAAATCCTTGGGAACAGAAACTGAACTGGAGCCGATGGCGGTACGGTTGATCCGCCGTGGCCACACTTCAGGTGCCGACGCAATGGCCGGGTTCGTCTCAGCCTTGAATACATTGGGCTGAAAAAAAGAGCGGCCCAAGCGGGCCGCCTTTTAGCGGTTTAGAGGAGCTCCCAGTTGCTAGTCTTGCCTGACCGGTACTGGAACGGGCTGAAGCTGGCCAGAATCTCGTTCGTCTTCATTCTGGCGCATGCGCTCCAGAATCTCGTCATCCGGAACGAACGGGTATGAAGTCATCCTTAGCATGTTGAGCGGGCGCTTGGGTTGTTTGTGGATCTGAGCAAGCAAATCCACCAGCGCCCAACCGAAGCCGGCGATCAATATTGCGTAAACTGCATATCCCAGTAGTTCCATCTCTAGTTCCTTTCCGGCTTCCCTGGTCCGGATGTCCTTCTTGCCTAGATCGATTATTGCACCGAAGCCTCATTGCACGGGATAAATGTAAGCTTTGTGTAAGATGAGCGTTTCGATAGTCCTTCGCAAGGTTTTGGGGAAATAACGAAAAAGAGCCGGTGATGAGCCGGCTCTTTTGATCGAACGTGTCTATCCTAATCGGCAGCGGAGGATGCTTCGATGGGCATCTCAGCCGCTTGTGGAGGTTTGAAGATCAGGAAGATCGCGTTCATGAGGATACCAAGCACTGCCGCGGTAGCAATGGCCGGCAGACCATTCGGGAATACATCTCCCACCGTTACCGGGATGAAGCCACCCTCAAATCCGATGTTGCCGCCGATGCCGACCACCATAATTGTGGCACCCACCGCAAGGTTGCGGGGATTGAACATGCTGACGTTGTGCTCCTGCATCAGCGCGATGCCCTGCATGCCGATGACCCCAAACAGGTAGATCGACAGCCCCCCGGTGACCGCAAGCGGCACCATTGCAACCAGGGCAGAGAGCTTACCCACGAAGCCCAGCAGGACCGAGATTACGCCTGCTGCGAGCAGCGCTGGGCCGGAGTAAGCGCGCGTGATGGCCATCAGCGAATTGTTCTCCCCGTAGTTGGTGCCGGCTGTTGCACCAAACAAACCGTTGATGAAATCGCCGATGCCGTCGAACACCAGGTTCCAACCGATGAATTTCTCGAGCTTGTACTTCGGCTCATTGACTTCCTCGGCAAAGCGATCCACATACAGACTGATCTGGTAGAGGTGCGCGGTCGACTCAGGGATAGTGGCAATGGCCATGATGGAGATGCTGACCACGGCTGTCACCAGATAGGTGCTCACCGCGTTCCACGGGAATGTGATTGTGGGGGTGATCAGCCAGGGAGCATCAACTAACCCCTGCGTGTTCACCGAACCAGGGTCAACGATCGCAGAGAATAAGATTCCTGCAATCGCGCCCAGAAGTACTGGGAGCATCCCGATGAACCCGCGGCCCTGCAGGTAAACAGAGAACAGGACGGTGATGAGCAGCGCAAAAAGCGCTACCGTCAAATTGGCGCTCGCCAGATCCAGTGCCGCGAAGGCAAGTCCGAAGCCAATGATGGCTGCGACCGAGCCTGTCACCACAGGCGGAAGAACGGTATCAACCGCCTCTTTGCCAACCGCGCGGATCACAAATCCAACGATGATGTTCAAGATACCGGTGACAACGATGCCGGCTTGCATCGTGCTGATGACTTCATCCGGCAGCGGGACACCGAACGTCGGGACATCACCCGTCATCGCCACGGATACGGCAAGGTAGGCCGCGATATAGCTAAAGCTCGAGCCATAGAACAGCGGGATGAAAGTCCCGATGCGATTGCGGGAGAGGAGCAGCGCCACGATGGTTGATACTCCGGAGAACAGCAGAACTGTTCCGATGTGGAAGCCCGTAAGCGCAGCTACAAATACTGTGGCTGGGAACATCGTTAGGACATGCTGAAACCCCAGCAGTATTAGCCGTCCCCACGGTGGACGGTCGTTTGGCAGGTAGCCCTGGACCGCTCTTTCGTTAGCCATACAAATATCCTCCTAGTCTCAAATAAGATCAGATTGCCCGCGGTACGGGCGTGGCGAACCTCCGAACTGCTTTTTTAGCTTCAACCACCTCCTTTAGGCAAAAAAAGACCTTCGCTCAGCGAAGGCACGGGAGAATCGATCTCTGCAGCCATAAGGCTTTGGAAAATGGTAATAAGGGTGCAAACCGACGATTCTTTAACGCTTTTCTGCATATTCGGTTTTGGTACAAAGGGAATAACACCTTGAAGTGCTCAAGGTGACGTGTGTGACAAAATGCACAATCGCCTATTTGAAGGAGCTGTAGGGGCAGATTCGCCGGCTAAATCTCAGCCAATAGGGAACGAGCGGTTTCTCCCTGAACTTTGGCAAGATCATCCTGATACTTGAGAAGCGCTCCAAGCGTAGCATCAACAACGCCAGGCTCGAGCTGGTCCTGGTCAAGCGCCCAAAGGGCCTCCGCCCAATCCAGGGTTTCGGCCACGCCAGGAACTTTATACAGATCGACCTGGCGCACCTTCTGCACAAAGGCTATGACCTGCTGGGAGAGTTCCTCAGATGCATCCGGGAAGCGGAGCCTCAAGATTTCGTATTCACGCTCGAATGAAGGGTAGTCGATCCAGTGGTAGAAGCAGCGGCGTTTCAAGGCATCGTGGACTTCACGTGTCCGATTGGAGGTGATGATCGCGATGGGGGGCCGCTCAGCGCGAATGGTTCCGATCTCTGGAATCGTCACCTGAAATTCGGAAAGGATTTCCAGGAGGTAGGCTTCAAATTCCTCATCACTGCGGTCGATTTCGTCGATCAGCAGCACAGGTCTCTGATTGCCCTCCCACTGTATGGCGCGCAGCAAGGGTCGACTCAAGAGAAAGTCGGAACCAAATAGATCCGCTTCTTCCGGTCGTTCTCCACGCGCCTCTGACATACGGATGTGCAGCATTTGTCGTGTGTAGTTCCATTCGTAAACTGCATGATGCACATCCAAACCCTCGTAGCATTGAAGCCGGATCAATTCGGCACCCAAAGACCCGGCAAGCGCTTTGGCTACTTCGGTCTTTCCAACGCCGGCCTCTCCTTCAAGGAAAAGCGGACGGTTGAGTTTGAGCGCAAGGTAGATGCTGGTCGCCAACCCTCGGTCGGCCAGGTATTGCTGCCCGCGTAGTGTTTCTTCAAGCTGATCAATCGTATTGAACATGCTAAACCAACAATGCTTCGGCGAATCTGCGCATCGCATCGAGATGCGCATCGGCACCGTTTAACCGGCTGCGCATCGTATTAAGGCCAATGTGCGTGGCTCCCCCCGCTTTCCAGTCCTGCAAGAGGCTTCCCAAGCGATCCGTATCGCCCTCACGGTAGTGAAGCCTGACCTCGACTCCGAATTCGTCTCGGGTTCGCCCGAACTCCTCGAGATGTCTGTCGAGTCGATCGAAGTGAGGCTTGGCCTCCTCCGCAGTGGGATAGTTTGGAATCCAACCGTCCCCGATGCGCGCGGCGCGCCGGATCACCGGCTCTGCATGGCCGCCGAACCAGATCGGTATCGGGCGCTGTATGGGCAGCGGGTTCAATCCTGCGTCTTCTACGGTCTCCCACTTTCCGGAATAGTTGACGAGCGGTTCGGTCCACAACCTCCGCATGAGATCGACCTGCTCCTCTATACGTTGACCTCGATCGTGAAAGTTCTTGCCCAGCGCGATGTACTCTGGCTTGTTCCAGCCAATACCGACTCCCAGACGAAACCGCCCACCACTCAGCACATCAAACGTTGCTGCCTGTTTGGCTACCAGAACAGTTTGCCGTTGGGGGAGTATCACGATGCTGGTGAGGAAAGATATGTTCTTTGTGACGGCGGCCATGTAGCTGAACAGCGCGAATGGTTCCAGGAAAGGATCTTCCAGGGAGTAGATGCCGCTCCAGCCAGGACGATTGGGATCAACCCCAAGCACATGCTCGTAGGTCAGTATATGTGAGTAACCGAGCTCCTCCGCTGTCTGTGCAAAAGCGCGCAGAGCACCAGGATCGGAGCCGTACTCTGTCTGCGGAAAGAGAATGCCAACATCCATATGCGACCACCGGGATTGCAGAGTGCAAAAAGTATAGCCGAGACGATACAGTGCAATGGCTCCGATGGCCGATATCC
>JABAOE010000738.1_pt1 | contig 47484 bp, 62 predicted proteins | sample 7062141 | NCBI WGS metagenome assembly JABAOE01 (sample SAMN14538627, study PRJNA623070) | marine sediment metagenome | biome: marine biome [ENVO:00000428]; feature: marine pelagic biome [ENVO:01000023]; material: deep marine sediment [ENVO:00002113] | place: India: Gulf of Khambhat ...
GGTCGTCTCCAAAATTATCAAGTAACAGCTAATGGCAGAAAAACAAAACATACGAATTCGCCTCAAGGCCTTTGATCATCGCTTGATTGATCAATCCACTCGCGAAATTGTCGAGACTGCACGCCGTACCGGTGCACAGGTCAAGGGGCCTATTCCTCTGCCGACAAAGAAAGAGCGCTTTACAGTGTTGATTTCCCCGCATGTCAACAAGGACGCGCGAGATCAGTATGAAATCCGCACTCACAAGCGTTTACTGGATATTGTAAATCCAACTGACAAAACGGTTGATGCCTTGATGAAGCTTGATTTGGCTGCCGGTGTTGATGTGCAGATCAAGCTGAACTGATATAGGTTGCGTGACAATGACGATTGGAATAATTGGACGTAAACGTGGCATGACCAGGGTCTTTACTGAAGAAGGACAGTCTGTGCCTGTCACAGTGATCGAGGCGGAACCAAACAAGATCACTCGCGTCTTGGATGCTGAACATGATGGTTATCGGGCTGTCCAGATAGCCTGGGGCAGCAAGAAGACCTCGCGCGTCAACAAGCCCCTTACCGGTATCTTCAGTAAGGCAGAAATTACTGCCGGTGAAGGTCTGTATGAATTCCGCCTGGGCGATAGTGAGGGTGAGGACCTGGCCCAGGGCGGTGAGATTAAGGTCGATATATTCGAGGTAGGTCAAAAAGTTGATGTGACGGGCACCACCATAGGCAAAGGTTTTGCCGGTGCAGTGAAGCGCCACAATTTTTCCATGCAAAACGCCACACACGGTAATTCACTCTCACACCGGTCAGCGGGGTCCATCGGTCAAAACCAGACACCTGGCCGTGTGTTTAAGGGTAAAAAAATGGCCGGTCAGCTTGGCAATAAACAGCGTGCCACCCAGAATCTGGAAGTGGTTCGAGTCGACGCTGATCGAAACTTGATCCTAATCAAGGGGGCTGTGCCGGGTGCTAAAGGCGGTAAAGTTATCATCAAACCTGCTATCAAGGCGCGTGCTTGAGAGAAGACTTATGGAACTTAAATTGCACAGTTTTAACAAGAAGAGTACTGCGAAGTTGAAGGTGCCTGATTCTATTTTTGATGCGCCTTACAACGAGGCATTGATTCATCAGGTCGTGACTTCCTACCTCTCAGCAAGTCGTGCCGGCACCAAGGCCCAGAAGACCCGTTCAGAAGCGCGGGGCGGCGGCAGGAAGCCCTGGCGCCAGAAGGGCTTGGGACGAGCACGTGCCGGTACCATCAGAAGCCCAATATGGCGTTCAGGTGGTATCACCTTTGCAGCAAAGCCGAGGGATTACAGCAAGAAGGTAAACAAGAAGATGTATCGTGGTGCCATTCGCTCGATTCTGGCAGAGCTGTCCAGACAGGAAAGGTTGCTTTTTATTGATGATGTAAAGATGGAAAGTCCGAAGACCAAGGCACTGGTTGAGAAACTGGATAGCATGAAACTCAAGGAAGTGTTGATAATTACCGACGAAATTAACGAAAATCTCTATCTGGCCTCAAGGAATATACCCTGTGTTGATGTTGTGGATACACAGGAAATCAATCCATACACCCTGATTGGTTATGAAAAAGTATTAATGACCAAACCGGCACTTGAAAAAGTCGAGGCATGGCTGGCATGAACGAAGAACGATTAATTACCCTGCTCAAGGAACCTTGCATCTCTGAAAAGAGCACCATGGTGGCTGACAAACACAACCAGTTTGTCTTCAAGGTTGCTGTAAATGCCAACAAAACCGAGATTAAAAAGGCAGTTGAAAAAATATTCGAAGTCGAGGTCGCTTCGGTACAAGTCTCCAATGTTAAAGGCAAGCGCAAGATATTCAAGAATGAACCAGGAAAGCGTCCTGGTTGGAAAAAAGCGTATGTAAAGCTGAAACCCGGTTTTGATATCGACTTCATGGGAGCGCAATAGAGCGGTAAAACACGATGGCAATTGTAAAACCAAAACCGACATCTGCAGGGAAACGTTCACAAATCAAAATTGTGACTCCTGATCTATTCAAGGGCAGTCCCTATGAGCCCTTGCTTGAGAAACAGGTCAAGAAATCCGGTCGCAATAACAATGGACGGATCACAGTCAGGCATCGAGGTGGCGGTACAAAACAGCGCTATCGTTTGATTGATTTCAAGCGCGACAAGGATTCGGTCCCTGCAAAAGTAGAACGTATAGAGTATGACCCCAACCGGTCAGCTCACATTGCCCTGTTGTTATATGCTGACGGCGAAAGGCGTTACATTATTGCGCCGAAGGGGATTTCCGCGGGGGCTGAACTGATGTCTGGTACCAATGCTGCTATCAAGCCCGGTAATTGTCTGCCTTTGCGTAATATTCCGGTTGGCACGACCCTGCATTGCGTGGAAATGAAGCCGGGCAAGGGCGCCCAGATTGCGAGAAGTGCTGGCGCGGCCGTGCAACTGGTTGCCCGTGAAGGCATACACAGCACATTAAGGTTGCGATCCGGCGAAATGCGGAAGGTCATGTCAGACTGCCGCGCAACAATTGGTGAAGTTGGCAACGGTGAGCATTCTTTACGCGCCCTTGGTAAGGCCGGTGCAACACGCTGGCGAGGTATTCGTCCGACTGTGCGCGGTGTGGCCATGAACCCGGTGGATCATCCACATGGTGGTGGTGAAGGTCGAACCTCTGGTGGCCGTCACCCGTGTACTCCCTGGGGTCAGCCGACCAAGGGATATAAGACCCGTACCAACAAGCGTTCCGATAATATGATTGTTAACCGAAGAAAGAAATAAACTAAGAAGATCGTGCCACGTTCAATTAGAAAAGGCCCATTTGTTGACCATCACCTGGCCGCCAAGGTTGAAGCCGCCAGGGCCGGTAATGACAAGCGCCCGGTGAAGACCTGGTCTCGCCGTTCCATGATTTTACCGGACATGGTTGGATTAACTATTGCGGTACATAATGGCCGCGATCATGTTCCGGTGTTGATTTCGGAAAACATGGTTGGCCACAAGCTGGGTGAGTTTGCTGTTACTCGTACTTTCCGTGGGCACTCGGCTGACAAGAAGACAAAATAATCATGACTACATCAGCAACATTAAAATTCAGCCATTTGGCACCACAGAAAATGCGATTGGTAGCCGATCAGATCCGTGGCCTGCCGGTAGACAAGGCGCTTAACCTTCTGAGTTTCAGTAACAAAAAGGCGGCAACAGTTCTGAAAAAACTGCTGGAATCAGCTATCGCAAATGCAGAACACAATGATGGCGCAGATATCGATGCATTGACAGTCAAGACCATCTGCGTTGATCAGGGGCCCGCTATCAAGCGACTTCGACCCCGGGCACGTGGCCGTGCCGACAGAATTTTGAAGAGAACGAGTCACGTTACGGTGACCGTTGCAGAAACCGACAAGTGAGAAACTAATGGGTCAAAAAGTACATCCGACAGGCATCAGGCTTGGCATTATCAAGGATTGGACTTCTACCTGGTATGCCGATAGCAAGGAATATGCGGGCTATTTGCATACTGACATAAAGGTCAGGGAATTCCTCCGCAAGAAGCTTGCCAATGCGTCTGTCAGTCGTATCCAGATTGAACGTCCGGCCAATAACGCAAGGATTATTATTCACACAGCCAGGCCCGGTATTGTTATTGGCAAGAAAGGTGAAGATATTGAAAGACTGCGCCTGGAAATATCCGAGATGATGGGCATCCCGGCACAGGTCAGTGTTGAGGAGATTCGCAAGCCGGAACTGGACGCCTATCTGGTAGCTGAGAGTGTTGCCCAGCAGATTGAGCGCCGTATCATGTTCCGGCGTGCCATGAAACGTGCAGTAAACAATACCATGCGCCTGGGGGCCCAGGGCATAAAGATAAACGTAAGTGGTCGCCTGAATGGTGCAGAAATTGCCCGTTCAGAATGGTACCGTGAAGGCCGTGTGCCGCTGCATACACTGCGAGCCGATATTGATTATGGTTTTGCCGAATCCTATACCACATACGGTGTGATTGGCATCAAGGTGTGGATATTCAAAGGAGAAATTTTTAGTCGACAGGAACTGGAAGACGAGGAAGCTTCACAGGAATCAACGACTACAAGCTGATGGTGAGTTAACGTGTTACAGCCGAAGAAAACAAAATATAGAAAGCAGCAAAAGATGCGCAACCGGGGTATGGCCAAGGGCGGGAATAAGGTTAGTTTTGGTGAGTTCGGGCTGAAAGCGATTTCCCGTGGACGTATTACCGCCCGGCAAATCGAGGCTGCGCGACGCGCCATTACCCGTAGTGTAAAGCGTGGTGGCAAGGTCTGGATCCGGATATTCCCGGACAAGCCGATAACGAAGAAGCCGATTGAAGTTCGCATGGGTAAGGGCAAGGGTAATGTTGAATACTGGGTTGCACAGATACAGCCAGGACGTGTGCTTTATGAGATTCAAGGGATCAGCGAAGAACAGGCCAAGGATGCATTTCGCCTCGCTGCCGCCAAGTTGCCCGTTAGGACAACCTTTGTTAACAGGACATTACTCTAATGAACGCGGCAGAATTAAGAAAAAAGAAAACCGAAGAATTGAAAAAAATGCTGCTTGAATTGCGTCGGGAGCAATTTAACCTGCGTATGCAGAAGGGTACCGGACAGCTGGGCAAGCCTAGTGAGATGATTCGTGTTCGTCGCGAGATTGCAAGAATCAAGACGGTGATGGCTGAAATGGAAGCAGGTGCTAGATAATGGCTGAAGCTGAAAAACGACCTAAAACACTAACGGGCCAAGTGGTGAGTAATAAGATGGACAAGACCATCTCCGTACTGATTGAACGCACTGTGAAGCATCCTCTTTACGGCAAGTATATCAAGCGTTCGACCAAGCTGTTTGCGCATGATGAAAATAATGAGTGCGGCGAAGGTGATATCGTTATTATCGAATCATCGAGACCGATATCCAAAAATAAGTCCTGGCGACTGCAGAAAATTGTCACCAAGGCACAGGTAATTTAAGAGAATGAGGTACAACGACGCATGATTCAAATGCAGACAATTCTGGATGCCGCAGATAACAGCGGCGCCCGCCGCCTGATGTGTGTGAAAGTACTGGGTGGTTCCAAGCGTCGTTATGCCGGGGTGGGAGATATCATTAAGGTTAGCGTGAAAGAGGCAATAGCCCGCGGCAAGGTCAAGAAGGGCGAAATCTATAATGCCGTTGTGGTACGTACCCGTAAGGGTGTCCGTAGACCTGATGGATCTTTGATTCGTTTTGATTCCAATGCTGCTGTATTGCTGAATAACCAGTTACAGCCAATTGGTACCCGGATTTTCGGGCCGGTAACACGTGAATTGAGAAGCGCAGCATTCATGAAGATTGTTTCTCTTGCGCCAGAGGTTTTATAAGTATGCACAGGATTAGGAAAGGTGATGAGGTTGTCATCCTTGCCGGTAAGGACAAGGGCAAGAGAGGTACCGTTTTAAAGGTATTGTCTCTCGAAGACAAGGTCATCGTTGAAAATATCAATATGGCAAAACGCCATACCAAAGGTAATCCCATGCAAGGTGTTCCGGGCGGTATTGTTGAAAAGGAGATGCCACTCAATGTATCAAATGTGGCAATCTTTAATCCAGTCACTCAAAAGCCTGACAGGATAGGATTCAAACTGCTGGAAGATGGCCGCAAGGTACGATATTTCAAATCCAATGATGAAGTAGTGGATGTCTGAGGTCATAGACGAGATGTCAAGGTTACAGGAATATTATCGCGAAAAAGTTGCGCCACAGTTAGCAGAGCAGTTTAAGTATGATTCTGTGATGCAAATACCGCGCATTAGCAAGATCACTATAAATATGGGTCTGGGTGAGGCAATTGCTGACAGAAAAATTATAGAACACGGCATGGAAGACATGACGAAGATCAGTGGACAGAAACCGATTGTGACCATGTCCAGGAAATCAGTTGCCAATTTCAAGCTTCGTGAAGGCTGGCCTGTTGGTTGTAAGGTCACCTTGCGGCGTGAACGCATGTATGAGTTTCTGGATCGACTGATTTCTGTCGCAATCCCTCGGATACGTGATTTCCGTGGTTTCAGCCCGAAGTCGTTTGATGGGCGTGGAAATTATACGCTTGGCGTAAAAGAGCAAATCATTTTTCCCGAGATTGATTACGACAAGATAGATACCCTGCGTGGCATGGATATCACCATTACGACAACCGCAAAGACAGATGAAGAAGCGCGCGCATTGTTAACCGCGTTCAAATTTCCAATTCGCAGTTAAGGATCGAATTATGGCTAAAGCAGCAATGGTTAACCGGGAAATCAAGCGAATGAAGCTGGTAGCAAAATACGCCGGGAAACGTAATGACTTGAAGGCAAAAATTGTTGATTCCTCTTTAAGTGAACAGGAACGGGCTGAAGCGAGGAAAAAGCTTAACATGCTTCCGCGTGATTCTAGTCCTTCGAGATTGAGGAATCGTTGTAATCTGACTGGTCGCCCTCACGGTTATTACCGTAAGTTTGGTCTGGCCAGGAATAAGTTACGTGAAGCTGCCATGCGCGGTGACATACCCGGGTTGGTCAAGGCAAGCTGGTAAACAACAGCAACTGTCGGCAAGCGTAATTAGCAATTAGAGACATTGATAAACATGAGAAATAAACATCATATATTCAGCAATAGGGCATGGCATCTGGCAGGACAGAAGCTTGTGGCTTATGGCTGGGAGCGAAGTGCATGAGTATGCAGGATCCGATATCAGATATGTTGTGCCAGATTCGTAATGGTCAGGCCAGAGCGAAAATCAGTGTTGTTATGCCTTCATCAAAACTGAAAGTATCAATTGCCGAAATATTAAAACAGGAAGGATACATAATCGGCTACCAGGTCCAGGAGAACAATAATAAGCCAACTTTGTCGATTGATTTGAAGTATTTTGAAGGCAAACCTGTAATTGAGAAATTACTCCGGGTTAGCAAGCCAAGTCTGCGCAGCTACAAATCATATGACAATATACCAAAAGTTCTAGGTGGATTTGGAACAGCTATTATTTCCACCTCAAAAGGTGTGATGACAGATAAATCAGCTCGTGCTGAAGGCATTGGCGGTGAAGTACTTTGTATCGTTGCTTGATGAGAAATAACGATGTCCAGAATTGCAAATAATCCAATTACCTTGCCCTCAGGCGTAGAAGTGACCATCAACGGCAGTAGTGTTTTGGTAAAGGGTAAAAATGGTGAGATGAAACATGACGCACATCCCCTGGTTGATGTGAAGCAGGAGGATGGCCTGTTGAAGTTCGCAGCCAGGAATAACTCAAAAAATGCCAGGGCACTCTCGGGAACGACCAGAGCATTGATACAGAATATGGTAATCGGTGTTAGTGATGGCTTTGAACGCAAGCTTGAGATCATTGGTGTAGGTTATCGTGCCCAGGCCCAGGGCAAGGTTCTGAACCTTACGCTGGGATATTCTCACCCGCTCAATTTTAATATTCCCGAGGGAATAACGATTGAAACACCGTCCCAGACCGAGATTTTAGTCAAGGGGATGGATAAGCAAAAAGTCGGTCAGGTGGCAGCCAACATTCGTGACTATCGTCCGCCGGAACCTTACAAGGGCAAAGGCGTTCGTTATACAGGTGAACATATTATCCGTAAGGAAGCCAAAAAGGCTTAATTGATATGAACAAGAAAAGCACCAGAATTCGCAGGGCACAACGCACACGCGCCAGAATCAGGCAGAATGGTGACAACCGTCTTTGTGTCCATAAAACACCACGTCACATGTATGCACAGATAATTGCACCTGATGGTTCAAAGGTGGTTGCCAGTGCTTCCACTCTCGACAAGGAGATTCGTGGCAAGGTGAAATATACCGGCAATGTCGAGGCGGCCTCGGTGGTTGGTAAACTGATTGCCAAGCGTGCCAAGAAAGCCGGTGTTACTAAAGTAGCATTTGATCGCTCCGGATTTAAATATCATGGTCGTGTCAAGGCGTTGGCGGACGCAGCACGAGAACAGGGCATGGAACTATAGAGGTCAGAACAGATGGCAGTTACTGAATCAATAACGGGTAATGAAGATTTACAGGAAAAACTGGTCGCAGTTAACCGCGTGGCCAAAGTCGTCAAGGGTGGCCGTCAGTTTGGTTTTGCTGCATTGACGGTTGTTGGTGACGGTAATGGCAAGGTTGGTGTTGGTCGTGGTAAATCCCGTGAAGTGCCGGTTGCAATACAAAAAGCTATGGAGGATGCCCGACGTAACATGATCTCTGTACCCTTGAAGGAAGGCACCCTGCATTATCCGGTTACGGCAAGACATGGCGCAGCCAAGGTTTTCATGCAACCGGCGTCAGAAGGCACTGGAATTATCGCAGGTGGTGCAATGCGTGCTGTGTTTGAAGTGGTTGGTATTCACAATATCCTGGCAAAATCCATTGGTTCTACCAATCCGATCAATGTCGTACGCGCGACTATTAAGGGCCTGCAGAATATTTCTGCTCCGGAACACATTGCCGCAAAACGCGGTAAAAAAGTTGAGGACATCGTGGAATAAATCATGGCCGGTAAGAGTAAGAAAATTAAAGTTACCCAGACACGCAGCACCTGCAAACGACTGGCAAATCATAAGGCCTGTATCACCGGTCTTGGACTGCGTCGTATTGGTCACACAGTGACACTTGATGACACCCCGGAAATCCGCGGGATGGTTAACAAGGTGTCGTACATGGTTGCTGTCGAGGAAGCATAAGATGCGTTTGAATTCTATCAAGCCACAAGCAGGTTCAAAGCCAACTGGCACACGGATCGGAAGGGGAATTGGTTCAGGGCTGGGTAAGACCGGGGGCCGCGGCCACAAGGGCCAGAAATCCCGCTCCGGCGGTTTTCATAAAGTCGGTTTTGAAGGCGGCCAGATGCCAATTCAGCGTCGTTTACCTAAATTCGGTTTCAGTTCACAGGTCGGACAGTCAACGGGTGAAATACGCTTGGACGAACTGGCCAAGGTTGATGCCGACGTAATTGATATAGAAACCCTTAAATCGGCAAACCTGGTGGCAAAGAATATTAAACGGGTCAAAGTGATTTGCTCTGGCAAACTGGAAAAAGCTGTGATCATCAAGGGCCTAGGTGCTACCAAGGGTGCAAAAGCTGCCATTGAGGCAGCCGGTGGCAAGGTCGGGGATTAAATGGCTGCAGTTAACCCGGCAATTCCTGGTGGCTTGGCGGGCCTGGGCAAGCTAAAAGAGCTGCGCCAGCGTCTGCTGTTTGTATTAATTGCCCTGTTTGTCTACCGGATATGTACCTTTATACCGGTACCCGGGTTGGATCCGGAAGCACTGGCTGAAATGTTCAATCGTCAGAGCGGAACGATTCTGGACATGTTTAACATGTTCTCTGGTGGTGCCCTCCACAGGTTGTCTGTGGTGGCACTGGGGATCATGCCATACATCTCAGCGTCAATTATCATGCAGCTGTTGTCTTTTATTGATCCAAGGCTGAAGCAGTTGCGTAAAGAAGGTGAAATGGGTCGTCGCAAGATTACCCAGTACACACGCTATGGTACGGTCATTCTGGCAACGTTCCAGGCTATCGGAGTGGCCGTTGCGCTGGAAGGCCAGAATGTTGTGCTGACATCAGGTTTGAGTTTCCGGATTACAGCAGTCGTCAGCCTGGTAACCGGGACCATGTTTCTGATGTGGCTGGGTGAGCAGATTACCGAGCGTGGCGTGGGTAACGGTATATCTATGATCATCTTTGCAGGGATCGTGGCTGGATTACCCTCAGCAGTCGGCGGGACACTGGAGTTATCCCGCACCGGTGAATTGCATTTGCTGGCCGTGCTGGCATTGTTTGCCCTGGCTATCATCGTTACCGGCTTTGTAGTATTTGTGGAACGTGGACAACGACGGATCACGATCAACTACGCAAAACGACAGGTTGGACGTAAGGTATATGGTGGTCAATCCAGCCACCTGCCGTTGAAACTGAATATGTCGGGGGTAATTCCACCGATTTTTGCGTCAAGCATCATTCTGTTTCCGGCAACGCTGGGCAGATTATTCGGTCAGGGTGAGGGCATGCGCTGGTTGCAGGATATTTCCACCAGCCTGTCACCGGGTCAGCCGCTTTATGTAATGTTATATGCCGGCTTTATTATATTCTTCTGTTTTTTCTATACGGCGATCGTGTTCGATCCCAGGGAAACAGCGGAGAATCTTAAGAAATCAGGTGCTTTTATCCCGGGTATGAGGCCTGGTGAACAGACAGCCAGCTATCTAGACAATGTACTGACCAAGCTTACTATGGCTGGCGCCACCTATATAACTGCAGTGTGTTTATTGCCGGAGTTTTTGATTTTGAAATTTAACGTGCCGTTTTATTTTGGTGGCACATCATTATTAATTATTGTCGTCGTCGTAATGGACTTTATGTCGCAGGTTCAGGCCCATCTGATGTCGCACCAGTATGAGGGTCTGTTGAAGAAGGCAAACCTCAAGCGTCATGGCCGGCGTTAGGGTTTAGCGGGAGATCAGGAATGAAAGTTAGAGCTTCAGTTAAAAAGATTTGCCGAAATTGCCGAATCATTCGTCGCAAGGGTGCCGTTCGTGTCATTTGTACTGACCCCCGGCATAAACAACGTCAGGGCTAGGCACAAGAAAGAGGATTATTGGAGAATTAGTATGGCACGTATTGCTGGAGTAAACATACCCGATAACAAGCATCTGAATATTGCCCTGACCTACATTTACGGAATTGGCAATTCCATGGCTTTGGAAATATGCAAGTCGGCAGGTCTTGAGGCGTCGGCAAAGGTCAACACGCTCTCAGAAGAGGACCTTGACAAGATTCGATCCATTGTCGGTGAGCAACTGGTTGAAGGTGATTTACGCCGCGATGTCTCCATGAATATTAAGCGGCTGATGGACATGGGTTGTTACCGTGGCATCCGACACCGGCGTGGCCTGCCCCTGAGAGGCCAGCGCACCCGGACCAATGCCCGTACACGTAAAGGGCCGAGACGCAGTATCAAGAAATAGGATGGTAACAGGTTAAGACTATGGCAAAGGTAACCACTCGCAAGAAACGTGCTAAACGAACCGTTGTTGATGGTGTAGCGCATATTCACGCTTCATTTAACAATACGATCATTACCATTACTGATCGTCAGGGTAATTCCTTGGCTTGGGCAACTGCCGGTGGCAGCGGTTTTCGTGGTTCACGCAAGAGCACGCCCTTTGCGGCACAGGTCGCTTCCCAAAAGGCCGGTGAAGCAGCCAAGGAGTTTGGATTAAAAAACCTTGAGGTGTTTATTAAAGGACCGGGTCCGGGCAGAGAATCTGCCGTGAGGGCACTGAATGCTGTTGGTTACAAGATTACTAACATCACCGACGTTACACCTGTTCCACACAATGGTTGTCGTCCACCAAAGAAACGACGCGTTTAGAATCGGAGTTATCAATTTATGGCACGCTATCTTGGACCAAAATGTAAACTGAGCCGCCGTGAAGGGACGGATCTCTTTCTGAAGAGCCGGGCGCGTTCTCTCGAATCAAAATGTCAGATTGACAAGATTCCCGGTGAGCAGGCGGGCAAGGCAAAGCGCCTGTCTGACTATGGTCTGCAATTACGTGAAAAACAGAAGTTGCGTCGAATCTACGGCATACTCGAGAAGCAGTTCCGTAATTATTATTTTGAAGCTGCCCGTATCAAGGGTTCAACAGGTGAAAACCTTCTGCAGTTGCTGGAACGTCGTCTTGACAATGTAGTTTACCGGATGGGTTTTGGTGCGACTCGTACTGAAGCCAGACAACTGGTTAGCCATAAGGCTGTATTAGTGAATGGAAAGTCGGTCAATATTCCGTCTTATCAGGTTCAGCCTTCAGATACCATCACCATCAGGGAAAAATCCAGAAATCAGGTCCGGATTCAGGATGCCCTGGCTGTTGCCGAGCAGTTTGGATTTCCTGAATGGGTTGATGTTAACCCGAAGAAGATGGAAGGAATTTTCAAGTCTATACCTGAGCGGAGTGATTTACCTCCGGATATCAATGAACAACTCGTAGTCGAGCTTTACTCCAAGTAAAAGCCGAGGGAGGAACCAGACGCATGTCAGTTGCATTTAATGAATTATTAAAGCCGCGCCGTGTTGATGTAAACCCGGTTGATGGTTTCACTGCAAAAATTATCATTGAACCCCTGGATAGAGGTTTTGGCCATACCTTGGGCAATGCCTTGCGCCGTGTATTGCTATCATCCATGCCAGGTTGTGCTGTCGTCGAGGCTGAGATTGAGAATGTCCTCCATGAATACACCACGATCGAAGGGGTACAGGAGGATGTTACCGATATCCTGCTGAACCTTAAAGGTCTGGCCATTCGTATGCATGCCAAGGATGAAGCCTTGCTGACCTTACGAAAGAACGGTCCCGGTGAAGTTCGTGCCAGCGATATCACGGTTGACCACGATGTTGAAATTTCCAATCCGGATCATCTGATTGCCAATCTGACCAAGTCTGGTGAACTGAACATGATCATGAAAGTGGTCAGGGGACGTGGTTATCATGCTGTCACGATCGGTGATATTGAAGAAGACCAGGCAATTGGCCGTCTGAAAATGGATGCATCGTTCAGCCCGATTCGCAGGGTTTCCTATGAAGTACAAAGTGCCCGCGTGGAACAACGCACCAATCTTGACAAGCTGATTCTGGAAATCGAAACCAATGGCACCATCGACCCGGAAGAGGCAGTCAGGGAGGCCGCTAGAATCCTGCGCAACCAGCTTAGTGTCTTTGTTGATCTCGAGGCCGAGGAATCCCAGATAGCAGCTGTTGCCAATGAGCCGGAAGTTGATCCGATTTTGCTGCGACCGGTTGATGATCTGGAATTAACAGTGCGTTCTGCCAATTGTCTCAAGGCTGAGAGCATATATTACATCGGCGATCTGATTCAGCGCACAGAGGTCGAATTGTTGAAGACCCCGAACCTCGGCAAGAAATCTTTGACTGAGATCAAGGATGTACTTGCGTCAAGGGGACTCGCACTTGGTATGCGGCTGGAAAACTGGCCCCCTGCCGGTCTTTATGAAAGCAAGGATGTATATAGTCAACCGATCGATAAGAGAGAATTATAATGCGTCATCGACAAAGCGGTAGAAAACTCAATCGAAACAGTCCTCACCGGAAAGCCATGTTCCGTAACATGGCCGTTTCCCTGATGGAGCACGAGGTGATCAAGACGACTCTACCCAAGGCAAAAGAACTTCGCAGAGTGGCTGAGCCATTGATCACCATTGCCAAGAATGACAGCGTCGCCAAGCGTCGCCTTGCTTTTTCAAGGTTGCGAGACCGTGAGGCTGTGACCAAACTCTTCAATGAACTAGGGCCCCGTTACAAGGATCGTCCTGGTGGTTACCTGCGCATTCTGAAATGCGGTTTCCGTCCAGGTGACAAGGCACCAATGGCCATCGTGGAACTGGTTGGCAGGGCAGATGCCGAAATAAGTGAGAAAGATACTGGCTCTGCCTGATATTCGCTATAAAATGACATAAAAACCGGGCATGGCCCGGTTTTTTTATGCCATGCTGCTTTATCCAAACATACCCAAAACGTAAACTGGTATCATGATCTTTCTGTTTACCGATTATGGAATTTCAGGGCCATACCTTGGCCAGGTCGAATCCGTGCTCTGCCAGCAGGCACCGGAACAGCGAATAATAAATCTCATGGCAGATTGTCCCAGACAGGATCCAAAGGCGTCCGCCTACCTGCTCGCAGCCTTGGTAAATCAGGTTCCTGAGCAAGGCATTGTATTCTGTGTTATTGATCCGGGGGTTGGCTCTTTTGAAGATCTGCCGGTCGTGTTACAGCTGGATAATCGCTGGTATGTTGGCCCGGACAACGGTCTCTTTGATATTATTACTCGTTATGCCAAAACCAGAACATGCTGGAAGATTAACTGGCGACCCGAAGTTCTCTCCACCAGTTTTCATGGTCGTGACCTTTATGCACCAGTTGTTGCCATGCTGGCAAACGGGAAGGAAATTCCCGGTGAAAAAATAACATGGAAAGACCATCACAACTGGCCAGACCAGCTGAATGAAATTATATATATTGATAATTTTGGAAACTGCATGTCCGGGCTTAGTGGCAAGACCTTAGATATTGATAAAAAACTAGACATTAATGGCTTAATTGTTCCCTATGCCGAGACATTCTCTGCCGTTAATATTGGCCAGGCTTTCTGGTTTTACAACTCAATTAACCTTGTCGAGATAAGTATCAACCAGGGTAATGCAGCAAAAGATCTAGGACTTTCGATTGGTTACTGTCTGAATTTTAGTTGAACGTTTGGTTCGATATACAATTATAGTAGTTGTAGTACCAGGGCTATCTGGCAACCAAATCCAATAAGGAAGGTAATCGTCCGTACCCATGGGATTGCAAAGGTTTAGGCGATAACGTGAACAATCCTTCCTGTGGTAAGCTTTCCGCCAAGTAGGAACCCAATCATCACCAGTATCATATCTGCGATTAGCTGAAAATGATCAAGGATAAACGGAGGAAAGATAGCGAGCACTTCATTACCGATGAGGACACCAAAAACGAGCAACAAAGTAACTCGCGGCAGAGAGGTTTTTCTGCCGATAGGATCGGTGGCCAGTCCCAGTAGCAAGATACTGCCTATAGTGAGCTTTGTCAGTCCTTGGCCAGTTTCTTGCGAAGCAATTCATTAACCTGTTTCGGGTTCGCCTTCCCCCTGGATTTCTTCATGACCTGGCCAACGAAATAACCGATGAGTTTGCCCTGTTTTTCCACGGGACTGTTGCGGTATTGTTCCACCTGCGGTGTGCTATCAGCTATGACTCCATCAACCAGTTTTTCTATGGCACCGGAATCGGTAACCTGCTTCAGGCCTTTTTTCTCAATGATTTCATCGGCGGTGCCTTCACCGTTCCACATTGCATCAAACACTTCCTTGGCAATTTTGTTAGATATGGTGTTGTCATCAATTCGCTTTATTAATTCGCCAAGCATTTCATCATTCACGGGCGAGTCTTTAATATCAAGACTATTACGATTCAGTGCTGCTGAGAACTCTCCCATTATCCAGTTTGCAGTTAGTTTAGAGCTTTTGACATCAAGACTAGCGACGCTACAAGCGGCTTTTGCAGTAGATTCATAAAAATCAGCCATATCACGACTTGAAGTAATTACACTACTATCGTATTCAGAAAGCTTATATTCCTTCATGATTCTTTTCTGTCTTGCATCAGGCAACTCGGGTAATGATGTCTTTATTTCATTTATGAAGTCTGGAGAGATCTCAATTGGCAATAAATCCGGGTCAGGGAAATAACGATAATCGTTGGCTTCTTCCTTACTGCGCATGGAACGCGTCTCATCCTTGACCGGGTCATAGAGTCTGGTTTCCTGCACAACCTTGCCACCGGATTCAAGCTCGTCTGTCTGGCGTTCGATTTCATGCCGAATGGCTGCCTCGACAAAGCGGAATGAATTCAGGTTTTTCAGCTCGGTCCGGGTTCCCAGTTCGGAGTCTCCCTGTGGACGGATGGAGACATTGGCATCACAACGGAACGATCCTTCCTGCATGTTACCATCACAGATACCCAGGTAGGTGACGATGGCATGAATCTTTTTCATGTAGGCGCCAGCTTCCTTTGCTGAACGAAGATCCGGTTCAGACACTATCTCGATGAGAGGCGTACCGGCGCGGTTCAGATCAATCCCCGTCAGATTGCCAAATCCCTCATGCACCGATTTACCGGCATCTTCCTCCAGGTGGGCGCGGGTGACGCCGATGGTTTTAGTCGTCCCGTCTTCCAGCGTGATATCAATCTGGCCGTGACTGACGATGGGCAGCTCATACTGGCTGATCTGGTAGCCCTTGGGCAAGTCGGGGTAAAAATAATTTTTACGGGCAAAGACTGAGCGGGGTGGGATCTCGGCATTAATGGCAAGACCAAACATAATGGCCATTCGCACCACTTCTTCGTTGAGGACCGGCAGCACGCCGGGCAGGCCCAGGTCAACGGCGCAGGCCTGGGTGTTGGCTTCGGCGCCGTAGGTGGTTGCTGCGCCGGAGAAGATCTTGCTTCTGGTGGCGAGTTGCGCATGGATTTCCAGGCCAATGACGACTTCCCAGTCCATTATTCATACCCCGTCGGTTTTTTCTGGTGCCAGTCAGTGACCTGTTGGAAACGGTGAGCGACATTCAGCAGCCTCGCTTCAGCAAAATAATCACCGATGATCTGCATGCCTACGGGAAGACCGTTCAACAGACCGGCAGGCACTGAGATGGCTGGGAGACCGGCAAGATTAACCGAGACTGTATAGATGTCTGACAAATACATACTAATCGGGTCGTCCATCAATTCATTTAATCTAAATGCTGTACCCGGTGTCGTGGGTCCGATAATCACGTCGACATCTTTCAATGCCTGTTGAAACTCGTCACGAATGAGCCGGCGGATTTTCTGTGCCTTAAGGTAATAGGCATCATAGTAACCGGCAGAGAGCACATAGGTGCCGATCATGACCCGTCGCTTTACCTCCCGGCCGAAGCCCTCGCCCCGGGACCGGCAATACAGGTCATTCAGGTCTTTAGGATCTTCACAGCGGTAGCCATAGCGCACACCGTCAAAGCGTGCCAGATTGGATGAACATTCTGCAGGTGCCACTACATAGTACACCGGAATGGAAAGTGTCGAACTGGGTAGACTGATTTCCGTGACAGTGGCACCCAGTTTTTCCAGTTCTGAAATTCCGTCATGGACTATCTGACTGATATCAGGGTTAAGACGCTCATCGAAGTATTCCTTTGGCAGGCCAATCTTCAGTCCTTCGATGGGCTGTTCCAGAGCAGCGATGTAATCCTCGACCTCACGATCCACCGACGTTGAGTCTCGTTCATCAAAACCAGCCATGGCGTTTAAAATCATTGCAGCATCCTCTGCAGTCCGGGTCATTGGACCGCCCTGATCCAGGCTGGAAGCAAAGGCAATCATCCCGTAACGGGATACCCGACCATAGGTGGGTTTTAGTCCGGTAATGCCACAGAGTGACGCTGGCTGCCTGATCGAACCCCCGGTATCAGTGCCGGTCGCAGCCGGTGCCAGTCTGGCAGCCACGGCAACGGCAGATCCACCGGATGAACCACCCGGTACTCGTTCCTTGTCCCAGGGATTTTCTACTGGGCCATAAAAGCTCGTTTCATTTGAAGAACCCATGGCAAATTCATCCATATTGGTTTTACCGAGCATTACCATACCGGCGGATTCAAGTTGCTTAACTACAGTGGCATCGTAGGGGGAAATAAAATTATCCAGTATTTTGGAACCACAGGTAGTTCGGATGCCATGGGTACAAAAGATATCCTTGTGAGCGATGGGTATTCCTGTCAAGGGACCAGCGTTATTGGCCTTGATTTTTACATCGGCTTCCATGGCCAGCGATAATGCCTTGTCTTCCGTGAGGCTGATGAAACAATTCAGTGATTTATTGAATTTATTACACCGGTCGAGTAACAGGCGGGTCAGTTCTTCACTTGAAATTTCTTTATTTCTTAGTGACCGCGAGAGCTCGGCAAGCGTCTTGTTATGCATGTGAAATTTTCATCTGCAGGATTTTAGAGAAAATGGAATTACTCGATGACCTTAGGAACCAGGTAATGTCCGCGCTCGACGGCAGGGGCATGTGACTGGAGCTGCTCTCTTTGATTGGTCTCTGTAACCTTATCCGGTCGCAATCGGGCACTCAGTTCAAGCGGATGAGCCATCGGTGTGACCGAACTGGTATCTACGTGATCCATTTGTTCGACTAGGTTCAGGATATTTGACAGGTCGCGGGAAAATCCGGGGGTATCCTCCTCGGCGATCTCGAGCCGGGCGAGCCAGGCTATTTTCTTAATATCGGATTGTTTTAACATACAAAAATGATAATTATTTTTTTAAAAACAGTTAGTTATGTCCCGATCGGATGATATCCAACCAATCTAGCGTGATCTATTTCCAGTATTAGGTATAAATATTCCCGCAGCGGCTTGATATTCCGCATAAAAATTCATATCGTGACGGGATTTTACCGGATATTAGGTATAAAATGCGACAGTTCGCCGGTGTCGGGGTACGTCCTGAAAACAAATATAGCACGACCCGCCGCTATTCATCATTAACGAAAACCAGAAGAAGCCAGACCTTTAATGTTTAATACTTTACGTGGATTATTTTCTAACGATCTCTCAATTGATCTGGGCACTGCCAACACCCTGATTTATGTTCGCGGCAAGGGCATTGTCCTTGATGAACCCTCCGTCGTTGCTATACGCAAGGGTGATAGCATCAACTCCAAGTCTATCTGTGCCGTCGGTGCCGAGGCCAAACGAATGCTGGGCAGGACACCCGGGCATATCACGGCCATCCGTCCATTGAAAGACGGCGTGATTGCAGACTTCACCGTCACAGAAAAAATGTTGCAGTATTTTATCCGCCGTGTACATGGTTCCACTTTGTTCAAGCCAAGCCCCCGGGTTCTGGTATGTGTACCTTGTGGATCGACCCAGGTAGAGCGGCGTGCCATTCGTGAGTCTGCAGCAGGGGCTGGTGCAAGAACCGTGCATTTAATTGAAGAGCCCATGGCTGCGGCCATTGGTGCCGGTATGCCTGTGAGTGATGCCCGCGGATCCATGGTACTGGACATCGGTGGTGGGACAACAGAAGTTGCCGTGATCTCACTTAATGGTATTGTCTATTCGGACTCAGTTCGAATTGGCGGCGATCGATTCGACGAAGCGATTATTAACTATGTTCGTCGTAACTATGGCAGCCTGATCGGTGATGCTACAGCTGAGCGCGTCAAACATGAAATCGGCTGCGCCTATCCCGGTAATGAAGTACGTGAAATTGAGTTGCGTGGCAGAAACCTTGCGGAAGGTATTCCACGCAGCTTTACTCTCAACAGCAATGAAATTCTTGAAGCTTTACAGGAACCACTTGCCGGGATAGTCGGCGCTGTCAAGAATGCACTTGAAAAAACTCCGCCAGAATTGGGTTCCGATGTTGCTGAACGTGGTGTTGTGTTGACTGGCGGTGGCGCCCTGTTAAGAGATCTGGATAGATTGTTAATGGAAGAAACGGGATTACCTGTCGTAGTTGCGGAAGACCCACTGACCTGTGTTGCTCGAGGTGGAGGGCGTTATCTGGAGATGATAGATGAATACGGCAGTGACATACTGGTAGTCGAGTAGAAGTATATTTTTAAATACAGAGGTGATGGCGTATTAACACACTATTTGCAAAAGGCCCGTCTACCAATGTAAAAGCCGTTGCCTTTGTGGTTTTATCAGTTGTCTTGATGACAGTTGACCACCGTAACAGTCATCTCGAGTCCGTACGATCCGCTTTGTCCGTTATTGTTTTTCCTGTCCAGTATATTGTTGACCGGCCTGCGGCCTTGTCCGGCTGGATAATGGACACTCTCAAAACCCGTGATAATCTGATTTCAGAGAATGAAAAGTTACGCAAGGAGCAACTGCTACTCAGTTCTAAACTGCAAAAATATGATGTGTTACAGTCAGAAAATCAAAGACTACGCCTTCTTCTGGAATCTTCCTTAAAACTGAAAGACCGGGTTGTTATTGCAGAATTACTTGCCGTCGATATGGAACCATTTCGTCATACTGTTGTAATTAACAAGGGAAAGCGATCAGGAGCCTATGACGGGCAGCCTATCGTTGATGCCAATGGCATCATGGGACAAATTGTTCACGTTGGACCTTTTAGTAGTACTGTCCTGTTAATTACTGATCCAACCCATGCCCTGCCGGTACAGATTAACCGCAACGGTCTGAGGGCCATACTTCTCGGAACAGGTGAGCGCAATTATCTGCAGCTGATTAATCTTCCCAACAATGCAGACATCAAGAAAGGGGACCTGCTTGTATCTTCGGGACTTGGTAGCCGTTTCCCGGCCGGTTATCCGGTTGGTGTGGTAGCAGACATTAAGCTTGATCCGGCTGAGCCCTTTGCCAAGGTCAAGGTAGTGCCAAGTGCCAAGCTGGAACAGAGCAGGGAAGTATTGCTGGTGTGGCCTTACTCGGAGGGCAGGATAGAAACAGAACATGAGAGCATTGCCCTGAACTAATGAATGAGCATAAGAAAAAAGGCATTATTATTGTTGTTGCCAGTTTCATTGTAGCACTGATGATGACTGCATTACCGCTACCCGAATGGGCGGCTAATTGGCGGCCCGCCTGGGTAGCGATGGTACTGATATACTGGTGTATGGCACTACCTAACAAGGTTAATATTGGAGTTGCCTGGATTGCCGGGATCATAATGGATGTTTTGCAGGGCACCTTACTGGGACAAAATGCACTGGGTCTGGTATTGCTTGCCTTTATCACTATAAAGGTCCATCAACGTATCAGGATGTTTCCCCTTATCCAGCAGGCCCTGTTCGTAATGGTTCTAATATTACTCTATCAGCTTATGTCACTCTGGGTACGTGGCCTCATGGGTGTGCCCCCGAGAACATGGACGTACTGGACCCCGGCAATAACAAGTATGGTATTATGGCCATGGTTGTTCATCATCCTGAGAGATATACGTCGTAAATACATCGTGTCCTGATATCGGACATGTCGATTCAGTTTGAATTCAAGGATATCGTCGAGGAGACACGTCAGGTAAAAAGGCGTGTGCTGATTACCGGCATCGCCATGCTATTGTTGTTTGGTTTTCTTATAACACGCCTGATATACCTGCAAATTATCCAGCATGATCATTTCATTACCCTTTCTCAGAATAACCGTGTCAAGGTAGTACCCATTGCACCTATCCGTGGTCTGATTTACAGCAGAGATGGAGTGCTGCTAGCGGAGAACCAGCCTGCGTTCAGTCTGGAAGTCATACCAGAAAAGGTCAATGATCTGGACGTATTACTTTCAGAAATATCTCTCATCATAGACATCCGTGAGGATGATATCGCCCGGTTCTGGAAAAGTTTAAGGGAAAAGCGGCGGTTTGAAAGTGTGCCTTTGAAATTTAACCTGAATGAAGCAGAAGTTGCTCGTTTCTCTGTCCAAAACCATCGTTTCCCTGCAGTGGAAGTAATTGCAAGACCATACCGTCGCTATCCTGAAAATGAATTAACAGCCCATATTATAGGTTATGTTGGCAGGATAGATGATAATGATCTTCAGACAGTGGACGTTTCCAACTATCTGGGTTCCACCCATATTGGCAAGATCGGGGTAGAGAAGGCATATGAAAATATTCTTCACGGTCAGGTAGGACACCAACAAGTCGAGGTCAATGCCCAAGGCAGGGTAATACGTGTTCTTGAGAGGACACCACCGATCCCCGGGAAAAATATTTTCCTTACCATTGATATTGGCTTGCAAAAGATTGCGATGAAATCCCTGCAAGGGAAACGGGGAGCAATTGTTGCTATGGATCCGGCTAACGGTGACATTCTGGCACTGGTCAGTGCCCCCTCTTATGATCCCAATCTGTTTGTGAATGGTATTGATTATGAAACCTACAACAGCCTGCTATCTTCAAAAGATACACCACTTGTTAACCGGGCATTGCAAGGGACCTATCCTCCCGGTTCCACGATCAAACCTTTTCTGGGTCTTACAGCATTAACATACGGGATACGGGAACCGGATGATACTATATGGTGTCCGGGGTGGTATAGGCTGAAAGGCAGCAGTCATTTGTATCGTGACTGGAAACGTGAAGGTCATGGTGAGGTAGATTTCAATTATGCCATCATGCAGTCATGTGATGTCTATTATTATGACACAGCTAATGATCTTGGTATCACCCGCCTTCATGATGGACTGGTTAATTTTGGTTTTAGTAATAAGACTGGAATAGATATTGGAGGCGAAGCTGCCGGTCTTTTACCTTCCCCGGAATGGAAGCGAAAGACCTATGATCAACCCTGGTATCCGGGTGAAACGTTGATTGCAGGCATTGGTCAGGGCTCACTGCTGGTTACACCGTTACAATTGGTTAATGCCACTGCCTCACTTGCAAACAATGGTAAATTGTATGCCCCTCATCTTGCTGCGGTATCTGCAGACCAAATCAGTCATGAGCGCAATGATATCCAGACTATCCGGTCGAGTGAAATCGGTATTTACCAGGCAGCACAATGGGAAATCATTAAACAGGCCATGATCGACGTTGTTCATGGTGAACGAGGTACAGCACGGGGCAGTGGATACAATTCAAAGTTCAGGATGGCCGGGAAAACCGGTACAGCACAGGTGATTGCAATTGCCCAGGATGAAGAATACAAGGAAGAGGATATCCCGGAGGAGCTTCAGGATCACGCCTTGTTCATCGCCTTTGCACCTGCTGAAGAACCTTCAATTGCCGTTGCCGTAATTGTCGAAAACGGCGGCAGCGGATCTTCAAGTGCTGCGCCTATCGCACGGCAGTTGTTTGATTATTACCTTGCAGGTTATCAGGAAGGCTAGGGAATGGAAAAGAGAACAGTCGCCCAGAAGCTGCATATCGATATGCCACTATTATTTGGTATTGTTGTCCTGTGTTGCATCGGTCTAGTTGTACTCTACAGCGCAGGCGGTCAGAATCTACATCTAGTTATCAGGCAGGCAGTCATCATGACAGTTGCCCTGTTGCTTTTGTTTTTGACAGCCCAGATAAATCCCTATCAACTGCAGCGCTGGTCGATCTGGTTTTACCTGCTGGGAATAATTCTCCTGATCATAGTCCTGTTAGCCGGATATACCGGCAAGGGTGCCCAACGTTGGCTGAACCTGGGCCTTTTCCGGTTCCAGCCATCTGAACTGATGAAACTGGGGGTACCAATGGTGATGGCCTGGTTTATAGCCGGAAGCCAGGTTCCGCCTAATATTGGCCGGGTATTACTGGGTTGTGTATTTATTATTGTGCCGGTATTACTTATCGCAAAGCAGCCGGACCTGGGCACAGCAGTATTGGTTGGTGCAGCCGGCTTTGCAGTACTGTTTATCTCCGGTATCAGCTGGCGGTTTATCATTTCTGTGATGGTGTTGATTGCTTCTGCCATGCCTGTTATCTGGTATTTTATGCATGACTACCAGAAACGCCGTGTTCTGACCTTCCTGAATCCGGAACAGGATCCGCTTGGAGCCGGTTACCATACGATACAGGCAAAGATTGCGATCGGTTCCGGTGGTTTATTCGGTAAGGGCTGGCTGAACGGCACCCAGTCACACCTGGAGTTTTTACCTGAGCGTTCTACGGATTTTATATTTGCTGTCTTTTCCGAGGAATTCGGTTTGATGGGGGTCGTTCTATTAATAGCAATCTATGGCTATGTCATAGGCAGGGGGCTGTGGATTGCCATGAATGCCCAGGAAACCTTCGGCAAATTACTCGCTTCGGGTTTGATCATGACACTTTTTGTCTATGTCTTTGTCAATATAGGCATGGTTAGCGGACAGTTACCCGTTGTTGGTGTGCCGTTACCCCTGATCAGTCTGGGAGGCACCTCTATCGTTACTCTTATGCTAGTTTTCGGCATATTAATGTCGATAAGTACTCACAGGAGGATGTTGTCTAGTCAAGTATGAGAATGTACAAAATTATCAGCGCAATATCACTGGTCATGCTGAACAGTGCCTGTTTTGCTACCGCACCACTCGATAAAAAAGCGGTTAACGAATTCATTAATTATATGCATACGGCATATGAGTTTGATAGTGCCGAACTCAAAAGTGTCTTTGACGAGACTGTAAAATCCCAGAGGGTTCTCAATGCAATATCGAGACCAGCAGAAAGGCTCCCTTGGTATGAATACAGGAAGATATTCATACAAAACGAAAGGGTAGATGGCGGTATTGATTTCTGGCAACGTAACAGAGAAACCCTGGCGCGTGCTGAGGAAACCTATGGTGTACCTGCTCACATTATTGTTGCCATCATTGGTGTGGAAACCCGTTACGGTAATTATACGGGTAGAGACAGGGTTATGGATGCGTTGTCTACACTGGCATTTCATTATCCCAAACGCAGCAAGTTTTTTCGGGGAGAGCTGGAACAATACCTGTTGTTGACCCGGGAACAGAATCTGGATCCCCTGTCAATCAAGGGTTCCTATGCTGGTGCCATGGGAATGCCGCAGTTTATCCCGAGCAGCTACAGAAATTATGCTGTTGACTTTGACAGGGATGGCAAAGCAGATATCTGGAATAATCCCGTTGATGTAATCGGAAGCGTGGCAAGCTATTTTAATCGGCATGGTTGGCAGCCAGGCAAGCAAATTGCAATACCGGCCAGTGTACAGGGTGATAAATATAGGCAATTGATCAGGGATGATTTGAAACCGGATGTTGATACTGCCGTAATCAATGATTATGGCATAAATGGCGAATTCAAGATCAAGGATGAGCCACAATTGAAAGTATTGAGCCTAGAAACGGGGGAAGATACAGAGGAAATCTGGCTATGTTTCCAGAATTTTTATGTCATTACACGATATAATCACAGTGCTTTGTATGCCATGGCTGTATTCCAGTTATCAGAAATGATTGCAGATGAGTATAACAATATCAATTTGACGTCCAGGTGATATGGGTATTCTGAATTCCAGAAAAGTAATCGTATTGTCCTGCATTGCATCCGGATTTCTCGCCGGTTGTGGCTCCTCAGCACCTGTGCGACAAAGCGACGGTCCTCCAGCTGCAGCTGTGGACGTCGCGGCAATTCCTGATGCTGTCCCACGTGTCGAACCACGGAGCCGGTATGGCAATCCTGATTCCTATGAAGTGTTCGGCAAGCGTTATTATGTAATGAATAACAGTGAGGGATATGTGGAAAGGGGAATTGCCTCCTGGTATGGAAAGAAATTTCATGGCAGACGCACGTCCAGTGGTGAAGCCTATAACATGTATGCAATGACAGCCGCTCACAAAAGTCTGCCATTACCAACCTACGTTGAGGTTATAAACCTTGAAAATAACAGAAGTGTCTTAGTGAAGGTCAATGACCGTGGGCCATTCCATGAAAATAGAATTATTGATTTATCTTACGCTGCGGCAAGCAAGCTGGGTATTATTGGCCGCGGGACCAGTCTCGTGGAGGTTCGGGCGATTAACCCCCGGACTTATGCCGGCAAGCAAAAACCAACCGCTTATCGCATGGTCGCTAATAAGGCCGTAAGCGAATTTTATATTCAGATTGGAGCTTTCAGCGAACTGGATAACGCAGAATACATGCGTCGCAAGGTTAATATGAAAGGTGATTTGGTCAATATTAGCCAGGCTTCAGTTAATGGACAAACACTATACCGGGTCAGAATAGGACCAATCAGGGATATCATGGTATCTGACAGAATTGTTGATGAACTGCTAGGCAAGGGAATATATGATCACCGGATCGTTATAGACTGATTTCTTTTATCAAAAATCAAAACAGGTAATTATGCGTATAAAAAGTTTGTTTTTAATTGTTTCAGTATTCTTGATTTCAAATTCTGCAGTTTCTGCTGTATCCATTATTCCATCACCGCCGACAGTTGATGCAAAAAGCTATCTCTTGATGGACCATGACAGTCAACAACTTTTGGTGTCCCGGGAAATCGATATGAAACTCCCGCCGGCCAGTCTCACCAAGATTATGACCGTTTATGTGGCAGCTTATGAGCTTGCACAGGGTAATATTTCACTTGATGACGAGACAGTAATCAGTGAAAAAGCTTGGAAAATGGCAGGTTCAAGAATGTTTATCGAGGTCAATGACAAGGTAATGGTAAGGGACCTGCTGCGAGGCATTATTATACAATCGGGCAATGATGCCAGTGTTGCGATAGCTGAGCACGTTTCCGGTGATGAAGCTATTTTTGCACAGTTAATGAATCAGCACGCAAAGCGTTTGGGAATGAAGAATTCCCATTTTACGAATTCTACCGGACTGCCGCATGACAACCATTATACCACTGCGAGGGATGTGGCTATTCTGGCCTCGGCATTAATTCGTGATTTTCCGGAACTTTATGCAATCCATGCTGAAAAGCAATTTTCCTATAACGATATTAAGCAAAATAACCGCAACCGTCTGCTTTGGCTTGATGAAAGTGTTGACGGCATCAAGACTGGGCATACGGAGGAAGCGGGTTATTGTCTGGTGACATCTGCCATACGTGAAAACATGCGTATGATCTCGGTTGTCTTCGGTTCTTCAGGTGATAATGCCCGTACTAAAGCTAACCAGTTTCTGCTGAATTATGGTTTCAGGTTTTTTGAAACTACCAAAATCTACAGCAGGAATGAAAACATTTATACGGCAGATATATGGAAAGGAAAATCAGACAACATACATCTCGGGCTTGGCAAGGATCTTTATGTCACTATTCCCAGGGGACAGGCAGATAAACTGGATACAGTATTTGAAGTTCAGGAGTTTATTATTGCCCCTGTTGAGCAGGGCAGTAATCTGGGACATATGAGCCTGATCCTGGATGACAAGAAGATAGTTGACAAGCCGCTGATTGCCATTCAAACCGTTACGGAGGGAGGTTTTTTCAAGCGCATCAAGGATGAATTGCACCTCATGATTGTTAGATAAATAATAATAAATGCAAAATATATTTCTCAATGGTGAATACCTGCCTATCAATCAGGCCAGGATTTCGGTATTCGACAGGGGCTTCACCTTTGGGGATGGAGTTTATGAAGTGTTTCTGGTTTATCACAGAAAGATTTTCAGGCTGCAGGAACACCTGGAAAGACTGAACAACAGTCTTTCGGCGATCTATATGGATAATCCATATTCAGATTCACAATGGCAGGAACTGTTGATCAAGCTAGTAATGGACAGCCCGGCCGACAACCAATCCCTCTACCTTCAGATCACGCGGGGAGTATCCGAACGCGATCACGCCATTGATATCGCCGAAAAACCTACAGTTTTTGCCATGAGTAAGCCCCTCCCGGAGCATGATTTCTCGAGTGGAATCAAGGCGATCGTTGCTGATGATATTCGCTGGCAACTGTGTTATATCAAGGCAACCACGCTTCTGGCCAGTGTTATACTCAGGCACCAGGCATCTCTGGCTGGCGCCAAGGAAGCCATACTGGTCAAGGACGACAGTGTGACCGAAGGTGCTGCAAGCAATGTATTTATCGTTATTGACGGTGTGGTAAAAACACCACCCAAGGATGGCAGAATATTACCGGGCATCACCCGGGACCTCGTTGTGGAACTTCTTAATGAATCAGGTGTGGTTTGTCAGGAATCAAATATTACCCGGGATGAACTCTATGTTGCCGAGGAGATCTGGGTAACCAGTTCCACCTGGGAAATTGTTCCAGTTGTTATGCTGGATGATACCAGGGTTGGGGACGGCAGGCCGGGTCAATACTGGGAACGAGCGCGTGATATTTACCGGCAATTCAAGGAAGCACAGAGACAGAGCTAAGCTTTAATTCCGGTTCAAGAACATGGAGATCTATAAGGCATTTATCATAGAGGCAGCTCATCGTTTACCTAACCTGCCAAAAAGTCACAAGTGTAACCGCCTGCACGGGCACTCATTTCGTATAGAGATCTGGGTACACGGAGATCTGGATGAGTCACTTGGCTGGATAATGGATTTTGCCGACATATCCAGAGTCGCCGACCCCGTTATCAAACAGCTCGATCATTATTACCTGAATGATATTCCCGGCCTGGAGAATCCAACCAGTGAGAATCTGGCGGTATGGATCTGGCAAAAGCTGGAACAACAGCTACCTGGATTAAAATCCGTATCCATTGCGGAGACCTGTAATTCAGGTTGTGTTTACAGGGGACCCGGATCAGCTTGATAGCATCAGGACCTGATTCCCTTTCCGGTATTCAATAAATACAGGCAAACGGAAAACAATATTATGATAAATAAAATAATAATCAAAAATGCACTCACGATATTGATGTCAGAAATTCCAATAATCCCGTACCTGAATGCGTTGACTATATAAAGGATCGGATTTAACTTTGATGCGTTTTGCCAGAAATCGGGTAACAGATCAATTGAATAGAATACGCCGCCAAGGTAAATGAGCGGTGTAAGGATAAAAGTCGGTATAATTGATATGTCATCGAATTTTCTGGCAAATACTGCATTAATAAATCCTCCCAGAGAAAACAGAATACATGACAGGACGACTACACCAATAGTGATAGCAAAACTATGTATATCCAGTTTTGTAAAAAACAAGGCAACGATTGTCACCACGATCCCGACAAGTAGACCTCTGGCAATTCCGCCGACTATATATCCGGCAAGTATGATGATGTTTGGTATCGGGGCAACCAGCATTTCTTCGATATGTCTTTGAAATTTAGCGCCGAAGAAAGAAGACACCACATTAGCATAACTGTTATTAATGATAGACATCATAATCAGCCCTGGTGCAATGAACTGAACATAAGTAAAACCTTGCATCTGACCGATTCTGGTTCCGATCAGGTTGCCGAAAATCAGAAAATACAATGCCATGCTTATGGCTGGCGGGATTATGGTCTGTAACCAGATCCGCGTGAAACGATCAATTTCTTTTATTACTATTGTGCTGAAAGCAGTCAGATAAAGGTTGGAATGCGACACTTCAGATTGCCTCCCTGTTATTCTTGTCGAGCAATCTGACAAATAGCTCTTCCAGCCGGTTCGACTTGTTACGCATACTGATAATCCTGATACCCTTTTCAGATAACAGGGTAAACAATTCATTGAGATTTTGTCCTTTCGAGATAACGGCTTCCAGAACAGTATCATCTTCTGTCTTGTAGAGAGTGAATCCTTCCAGTAATGGTAATGTTTCAATTGCCCTGTCCACATCCAGTATAAAGGTTTCAAAATGCATCTTGCTCAAAAGGGACCTGATCGAGCTGTTTTCAATGATTTGGCCACGATCTATGATTGCAACATTCCGGCAGAGTGATTCAGCTTCTTCAAGATAATGGGTGGTCAAAAGTATTGTCGTCCCTTTTCGGTTAATATCGCGCAGGAACTGCCACATCGAACGTCTTAGCTCGACATCAACACCTGCAGTTGGTTCATCTAGTATTAACAATTGTGGTTCATGTATCAGCGCTCTTGCGATCATTAATCTGCGTTTCATACCTCCAGAAAGTGTTCTGGAGGGATCATTCCTTTTTTCCCACAAGCCAAGCTGGGTCAGATATTTCTTGGCACGTTCACGTGCCTGCTTTCTTTTTATTCCATAATAACCACCCTGATTGAGTACTATCTCTAATGGTGATTCGAACTGGGAGAAATTGATTTCCTGAGGGACGATACCAATCATTGATTTTGCCTCGACCATCTTTGTGTCGAGATCGAAATCAAAAACAGTAACCTTCCCAGAGGTTTTCCTGACTAGCGTGGTGATAACACCTATGGTGGTCGATTTTCCGGCACCGTTGGGTCCCAGCAGCGCAAAAAAATCACCCTGCGAAACTTCCAGGTCAATTCCCTTGAGGGCATGGAATCCATTGGCATAGGTTTTTTCCAGATTAGTAATTTGTAATGCTTTCACGGTGATTAGTTTAACAGAAATGAAAAAACTACGGTAAAGCGGTTGCGACGCCGACTGATTGGCAGGATGTAGAAATAAAAATCAGCGTTGCCGGATATTTTTCAATTTTATCTTTTGCTGTGTTCCCTTGGCCTTCAATAACTTTGCGAGAGTACTATCACGTTTTAACAACAGGCGGAAATATTCTTTCGGAATTTTTATTAAACTTGATTTTTCATTGGTTCTGGCAAAGGCATTGCGTTTACCCTTGCTGTCGGGCATCAGGGCCTGCTCTCCGAAATAATCGCCTTTCTTCAGTTTGGCAAGGACAACAGCATTACCATCCGGGTCCAGGGTAAAAATTTCTATCGTACCGGACAGCACGACATACATAGCATCGGCTGGCTGCGCTTCCTTGACCACAAAATTACCGGGTGCCACATGTATAACGTCTGTCCACTGATTGATCGAAAGCAGCTCTGCACGGTTCAGGCTCCTGAACAAGGGGATTTTCATAATCAAATCCCTGACCGGGTTGGCGGGCAGGGGGGTCTGGCTTGGCGGTTTCGTGCTGGTAATCGGTGTTTTTGATTTTGCCGTGGGTTTTGCTGGTTTGGGCGGCATTTTTGACGGTGGCGGGGTGGCCGGATTGATTGCCGTAATCTCTTCGTCTTCCTCAAGGCTAAAGGTGTCACGTTTGACACTCAGCAGCACATATTTTTTGTCAATCTTGAATACTTTTGTAGGATAAAGGGTTTTTACACTCGCATTGCGCCGACCGGTACTACCCGGGAGCAGAGAACGTTCGCCAAAAAAATCTCCTGCGCGTAATGTGGCTATAGCTATTTCCCGATTACTTGATTCGGCCCTAATAAGCACTTCGACCACGCCCTCAAGAATGATGTACATACAGTTACCAATCTCGGATTCCCTGATAATGATGTCCTTTGGTTGATATTTTTCCACGCAATTTTCCGGCGCATCGATGATCTTTTGCAAGATATCATCCGGTAAGGATCTGAATATCGTCGTGTTCTTAAGCAACTCTTTTTTTAGTGCCAACCCATCCATACACAAACCTGATTAAAGATGACCTCGGATTTATATACGCCCTGGTCGATGCCAGGATTGGTTATAGGTTCTCTCTTGGGGAGCCATTATTATCCCTGTCATGTTGATTTGCAAAAGTGAACTTTAAAAGTGATAGCTGAATCACCCGGGCAGGATTACCCGCGTGTCCGGTGCTCAGTTTACCGCGCCAGACTCATTCATCCAGCCATAGCTTAGATAGTTTTTCCTGGACCGAGTTCTGCCGCAAGGGGCTGTTCAAGTTGGAGAAATCGACCCGATCCAGTTCCTGATCCTGATTGTAACAGGAGTATACAAAGTACTTCTCACCGGTCGTCGGTTCAGAGTGCTTGCAGAGGCACTGGGCGCAGACCCCCTTCATCGTGCATCGCATGAACGAATTGATAGAGCCGATGGCGGAATGTTCTGGCTTTAGATTCGCTCGCAGATGCCCGTGGCGGGCCTCTTTTACAGCCGCCATCATCCGGTCCGAACCGATAGCGATCAGGTGATCGACATCCTCGATTTTGATGCTGGTTTAACCCAGCTCTCCTTTGGCGTAGGCCTCGAAAGTAATTAATCTCTATATTTTTATAAATACAAAGAATAAAAAAGCCCCGTCAATGTGCATTATGACACACTGCACAAAAAACTGGACAAGCCGGGTTTCAGCCCGGTCAGGAATCCTTCCGCGTGGTCACATCCAGGGAATCTTCGTCGTCGTCACCATCGTGCCCTGACCTGTTGTTATGAACTTCTGTCCCGGGATAGGGGCTGAATGGGAAGGGTCGCATCTCGGACTGGAAGGTGACATAGTTCAGTACCTGCAAGGCATACTCGGAAATACTGTGACTGAACGCGGAAAGCTGCTGGTTCAGAGATCCAGTAAAGAGCTTGGTGAGGAACTGAAAAATCACCAGCAACCAGATAAGAATGACCAGGAAATAAAAAATGACGCCGAAAATCACGATAAACAATCCCCTGATCCAGGTATCTACATTTTTCAGGTTTTCTTTAACGTCCATATCCCCTCCAGTTTGTCAAACGACGTTAATGAGGAAAAACACAAAAAAAATTATAACGACTCCCGCAGCAAAAATCTGCTTGATCCTGATGCTTATCAATGGCCATACTCGCATATGTTACTATTAAATGAAGAAATCCATTTCCTGAAAACCTGGACCAGTGCAAGACGATTCAGCCCTCGAATTTCCCTGCGAATTTCCCATCAAGGCCATGGGTCGGGCCGCGGATAATTTTGACGCCGTCGTGGTGGGGATTATTCGCAAACACACACCGGATTTTTCCGACTCAACTGTCAAGTCACGCCTTAGTAAAAGCGGCAATTACGTTTCAATCACAGTGACGATCAATGCCCGTAGCCGTGAGCAACTGGATAACATCTATCTGGATTTGACGGCAAACGACCTGGTACTGGTTGCCCTCTAGGCAAATGTGGCAAGCGATTATCAGGCATCTGGGCCGTAGGGATTATCGGGAAGTGTACCGTGAGATGCAGGCATTCAACGATACACGCCAACAGGATACCCTCGATGAGATCTGGTACCTAGAGCATGACCCTGTTTATACACTCGGTCTGGCCGGCCAAGAAGAACACTTATTGGCCACTGCTGATATTCCCGTTATCAAAACTGACCGGGGCGGGCAGGTTACCTACCATGGCCCGGGACAGCTGGTGGTCTATTTAATGATTGATCTCCGACGCAAGGGTACCGGGGTCAAGGAATATGTCAGGCTTATTGAGCAATCGCTTATTGATTATCTGGAAACGCTCGATGTGTTTGCCAAACGCCTGGTCGGGGCACCCGGTGTCTATGTCAGCGGCAAGAAGATCGCTGCCCTGGGTGTCAGGGTCAGGCATGGCAGTGCCTACCATGGGCTGGCGCTGAATGTAGACATGGAACTGTCGCCCTTCAATGGAATCAATCCCTGTGGTTATGAAGGGATGAAGGTGACCCAATTATCTGATGAAGGTTGTGCAGTGGATGTACAGACAGCCTTCGATGGTTTGTTACCGTTTTTGTCTGCAAATCTGGGTTGTGTCATACACCAGCCCGTTACCATGCAAGCACAAACAATAGTCCGCAGTCCTTAAATGTCCTCGCAAACAAGTAACTTTATGTCATCACAATCGATAGATAACAAACCGGACAGGAAACAACGAGGTGAACTGAAAACTTCACGTCTGCCCGTGAAAGTCATTCTCAGCCAGGGGCCTTTACCCCGTAAACCGCACTGGATCAGGGCCAAGGCACCGACTGATCCGAAGGTTATTGAGCTGAAATCCATGCTGCGCGAACACCGTTTGCATACGGTATGTGAAGAAGCCTCCTGTCCCAACCTGGGTGAATGTTTTGCCCATGGTACCGCCACATTCATGATCATGGGTGACCTGTGCACCCGCCGTTGTCCGTTTTGTGATGTGGCCCATGGCAGACCCAGGCCGCTTGATCCGGAAGAGCCTGCTAATCTGGCAGAGACGGTCGGGTTAATGAAACTGAAGTATGTCGTAATTACCTCGGTTGACCGCGACGACCTGAAAGACGGTGGGGCTGGCCATTTCCGTGACTGTATCCGTGCCACAAGAGCAGCTGTGCCAGGGATTACCGTGGAGATCCTGGTGCCGGATTTCCGCAGAAAAATGCAATTGGCCCTGAAAAGTCTTGGCGAATGCCCGCCAGATGTATTTAACCATAACCTTGAATCAGTTCCCTCGCTTTACCGCAAGGTCCGGCCTGGTGCCGATTACAGCTGGTCACTGGACCTAATCAGACGCTTCAAGGCTGCGAATCCTGAGGTACCGACCAAGTCCGGGTTAATGCTTGGCCTGGGTGAGGATATTGATGAGGTGAAACAGGTACTCAGGGATCTCAGGTTACACAATTGTGACATGTTAACGCTTGGTCAGTACCTGCAACCCAGTCGTTACCACCTCCCCGTGGAACGATTTGTAACCCCGGATGAATTTACGGAGCTGGGTGAATATGCCCGAACGCTGGGTTTCAGCAGTGTTGCCAGCGCCCCCATGGTACGTTCATCCTATCACGCAGACCTGCAAGCGCTGTCGACACTCAAGGTAAGGGGGAAAAACAGCCTAGGGTCCTAGTCGGTTTTTGACAGGAACAATTCCGGGTTGACCAGGGTGCCGTTCAGTAACACACTCCAATGTAAATGCGCACCGGTCACCCTGCCGGTACTGCCAACCCCGCCTATCAGATCGCCACGCTTTACTTGCTGGCCGTCACTGACATCGATTCTATTGAGGTGACAATACATGGTAATCAGCCCCTGCCCATGATCGATAAATACGGTATTGCCATTAAAAAAATAATCGCCGGTATTGATTACCACGCCATCTGCGGCGGCCCTGACCGGGGCTCCTTCGTTGGCAACGATATCAAGACCCGAATGTGGCTTCCGGGCCTGTTCATTAAAAAACCGTCGGAGTCCAAAAGGACTGCTGTACCTGCCTTCAACAGGTTGTAACATACCTAGTTCGTAGATCTCGATATCACGCCAGTGGGTCTTGGCGTTTTGAATTAATTGATATTCCTTTTCTATACGCGCCATGTCTCTTGCAGTTGGATTAACCTGGCGTTTGTTTTTAATGGTCAGATATTGTGTCTCGTATTTCTTGTCCTTGACGCTGAAGGTATAGCGGCTGTTTATATTACCTTGTTGTACTTTCAGGCTGTGCTCACCCGGCATGAGGTCCAGTGGAATACCAAGAACAATCTGCCAGCTGTTACGCTGACCGGTAACCAGGACAGGCCGGTCCCGGAACCAGGCGCGTGGTCTGTCGTCAGCCTGAACCTGGATCTTGACAATGCCGCCGGGGACGGGATCGCTGGTGGGCAGTTCAACTGCATGGGCTGGAACAAGTCCCGGGGCCAGCAAAAACAGCAAAAATAAAATCCAGTGTTTAGTCATCCTTGTAAATCTTTTCAACCTTGCTGTGTATGTGCCCGCTGCTAAATCGGGTGTTGATCCGGTCACCGGCTTTTACATCTCCTGCAGTACGGATGATTGCCCCGTCTTCAATCCGGTTGACGATACTGTAACCGCGCTTCAGGGTGGAAAGCGGGCTGACCGTGTTCAATGCACGTGACAGGGACGAGAGCGCAAGCTGCTGCTGTTCAAAGATCTGTTTCCATGATCTGGACAGACGTTTTTTCAGTTCATCGCAATGAGCCAGGTTCATTTTTAACTGGTGTACCGGATTATATGAAGCGAGCCTGAATTTCAGTTCTGCGACCAGCTTGGCCCGCTTGTCAAGACTACTTGCCAGGGCATTCTGCAGTTGCATTATCGAGTGATCGAGTTGTTGACTGATCATCTGTATGGTTCGCGATGGATGCGGAATGCATTGTTCAAGATACAGTATGTGTTTCTGTTGCTCCCTGATGAACTGTTGAATACGTTGTCCGAGTTTTTTCCGGTATTGTTCAATTTCAGATCTGAGTTGTCGCTGATCGGGGCTTACCAGTTCTGCGGCAGCGGAGGGTGTGGGCGCCCGGGAGTCGGAAACGAAGTCTGCGATCGTGTAATCAATTTCATGGCCGATACCGGTAACAATGGGCAGCTTACAATCGTGTATTGTCCGTGCCAGTTTTTCATTATTAAAGCACCAGAGATCTTCCAGTGAGCCACCCCCGCGGGCAAGGATCAAAACATCACATTCATCTCGTTGATCGGCGAGTTTCAGCATATGGATAATTTCATCAGTGGCTTTATCACCCTGCACTGCCGTGGGATAAATGATCACTTCTGCTGCAGGATAACGGCGATTAAGGATATTCAGGATATCATGGATGGCAGCGCCGGTCGGTGAGGTGATGATACCGATGTGTCTCGCCATGTGCGGGACCGGCTTCTTGAGTTTTTCATCAAACAGGCCTTCCTTGTGCAAATGTTGTTTGAGTTCCTCGAAGGCGCGTTGCAGGGCACCGGCTCCGGCGGGTTCCATATGTTCAATGATGAGCTGGAATTCACCGCGATTCTCATAGAGGCTGACGTTGGCACGGACCATGACCAGCATGCCATTATCCGGTGCAAACTTCAGACGCTGGTTACGGTTACGAAACATCGCACATCGGACCTGCGAATATTCATCCTTGAGCGTGAAATAGATATGGCCGGAAGCCGGTTGTGCAAAATTGGAGATCTCACCCTCAACCCACATCGGTGGAAAACTTCCCTCGAGCACCGCTCGCACCTCGCGGTTGAGGCGGGTGACGTTATAAATCTCCGCCCTGGTTGGTGTCTGTTCCGGTGAATTTGTCATTAATTATTGAAAATAAAGGTGGTTTTAAACTATCTGGGTTGTTTACCCTCAGCAATGCAGTCTCTATAATACCCGGTCATTTTATTGGCCCGTTAACAAGATATCCATGCGTATCACAGAGCAAGCTCTTACCTTCGATGATGTACTTCTTGTTCCCGCTTACTCACAGGTATTGCCCCGCGAAGTCGATCTTAGCAGCCGCATTACCCGCGATATAAGCCTGAATATTCCGATCCTGTCGGCAGCCATGGATACGGTGACTGAGGCCAGACTCGCCATTGCTCTGGCCCAGGAAGGTGGCATCGGTATTATCCACAAGAACATGAGCCCCGAAGCCCAGGCCCTGCAGGTGCGTACCGTGAAAAAATTCGAAAGCGGGGTAATCAGGGATCCCTTCACAGTCACACCGGACACCACCATTGCTCAGGTACTGGACCTGACCCGTTCCCACCAAATCTCCGGGGTCCCGGTAGTCGAGGGTGAAGAATTGGTGGGCATTGTGACCAGCCGTGACCTGCGGTTTGAAACCCGGCACGAGGACCCGGTTAAAAACATCATGACGCCCAAGGATCGCTTGGTGACCGTCGGTGAAAATGCCGATGAACAGGAAATCAAATCACTGTTACACAAACACCGTATTGAAAAGGTGCTGGTGGTCAATGACAAGTTTGAATTGCGTGGCCTAGTCACCGTCAAGGACATCCAGAAGGCTGACGAGTATCCAAATGCCTGCAAAGACTCGGAAGAGCGACTGCGGGTTGGAGCTGCCGTGGGTGTCGGTGAAGGTACCATGGAACGGGTTGAGGCCCTGATCAACGCTGGTGTCGATTTGATCGTTGTCGATACAGCTCATGGACACTCGGCCGGTGTGATTAATATGGTGAAAAATGTCAAGGCTACCTACCCGAAAGCCCAGATTATTGGCGGCAATGTAGCAACTGCCGAAGGCGCGCTCGCTTTGGCCGAGGCCGGCGCTGATGCCGTGAAAGTGGGTATCGGTCCGGGTTCCATTTGTACCACGCGAATTGTCACCGGTGTCGGTGTGCCGCAGATCACGGCCGTGATGAATGTAGCCGAGGCACTCAGGAAAAAAGGTGTGCCGTTAATATCGGATGGCGGTATTCGCTATTCCGGTGATATTGCCAAGGCACTGGCCGCCGGTGCAGCCTCTGTGATGGTCGGGAGCCTGCTGGCCGGTACCGAGGAAGCGCCGGGCGAAGTGGAACTGTTTCAGGGCCGTTCCTATAAAACCTATCGCGGTATGGGATCACTGGGTGCCATGTCCCAGCTGCACGGTTCCTCGGATCGTTACTTTCAGGAAAACGATGAAATCGAGAAGCTGGTTCCGGAAGGTATCGAGGGCAGGGTGCCTTACAAGGGTGCCTTGGGCGCGATCATCCACCAGTTACTCGGGGGTATCCGTGCCTCCATGGGCTATACTGGCTGCAAGACTATCAGTGAGATGGCCGAGAAGGCATTGTTTGTCCGTCTGACAAATTCCGGCGTCCGTGAAAGTCACGTTCACGATGTGACCATCACCAAAGAAGCGCCGAATTACCGCCGGGAATGACCGTTGTACCCTGCGCCCGGTCAAGCCATTACATATTCTACTAATTCCCTGCTGCTGGCTGCCACATCATGACAGTCGATATCCATTCAGAACGCATTTTAATCCTCGATTTTGGCTCCCAATACACGCAATTGATTGCGCGGCGTGTACGCGAAGCCCAAGTCTATTGTGAAATCCATCCGTTTGATATTGCCGATGAATTCATCAGCGACTTCAAACCGAAAGCCATTATTCTCTCCGGCGGGCCGGAGTCGGTAACCATCAGCAACGGCGTACGGGCACCGGCGCTTGTTTTTGAACTGGGTGTTCCTGTCCTAGGTATTTGTTATGGCATGCAGACCATGGCCGAACAACTGGGTGGAAAGGTCGAGGCCTCGCAATTACGTGAATTTGGCTATGCCCAGGTCCGCGCCCGGGGCCATTCAAAACTCCTGGTCGATATCCAGGACCATTTGAATGACCAAGGTCATAGTCTGTTGGATGTGTGGATGAGCCACGGCGATCGCGTCAATCAATTACCCAAGGGTTTCAAGATCATTGCATCAACCAGTAATGCACCCATTGCCGGCATGGCAGATGAGACACGACATTTCTATGGTTTGCAGTTTCATCCCGAAGTAACGCACACGCTTCAGGGTGCGGCTATATTGAGCCGTTTTATCCATGAAATTGCCGGTTGCCAGGGACTCTGGACCACGGAGAACATTGTCAGTGATGCCATCGAGCAGGTCAGGGAACAAGTGGGCGAAGACAAGGTGTTACTGGGCCTCTCCGGTGGTGTGGACTCCTCCGTGGTAGCCGCCTTGTTACACTCCGCGATCGGTGATCAACTCAACTGTGTGTTTGTTGATAACGGCTTGTTGCGGCTTGGCGAGGGCAACCAGGTGATGACCACCTTTTCTGAATACATGGGCATCAACGTGATCAGAGTGAATGCTGAGGCACGGTTTCTGGCAGCGCTGGCCGGCAAGGATGATCCGGAAGACAAGCGCAAGATCATTGGCAGGGAATTTATCAAGGTCTTCGAAGAAGAGTCGGAAAGGCTCACCAATATTAAATGGCTGGCCCAGGGTACGATTTACCCGGATGTGATCGAATCGGCCGGGGCAAAGACCGGCAAGGCCCATGTGATCAAATCACATCATAATGTCGGCGGCCTGCCTGAAACCATGCAACTGAAATTGATCGAACCCTTACGTGAACTCTTCAAGGACGAGGTGCGGCGCATTGGTGTGGAACTCGGGTTACCCCATGAAATGGTTTATCGACACCCGTTCCCTGGCCCCGGACTTGGCGTACGTATTCTTGGTGAAGTTAAAAAGGAATATACCGATATCCTCCGGCGTGCCGATGCTATTTACATCGAGGAACTCCGCAAGCATGAATTGTACGACCGGGTCAGCCAGGCATTCACGGTCTTTCTGCCGGTGCGCTCGGTGGGTGTGATGGGCGACAGCCGCAAATATGATTATGTCGTTTCCTTGCGAGCCGTAGAAACCATTGATTTCATGACCGCACACTGGGCACGGCTGCCTTATGAATTTCTCGAACACGTGGCCAGCCGGATCATCAACGAGGTTGATGGTATTTCGCGCGTCACTTATGACATTTCCAGTAAACCACCCGCCACCATCGAGTGGGAATAACATATTTGATTCAAACAAAATTTTGCCAGCGACACCCATGGCACCAGACAATCAACAGCACAGAGATGAATACTGGATGCAAAAAGCACTGGAGCTTGCCCATCGTGCCGAATCCCAGGGTGAAGTGCCGGTGGGAGCAGTGCTGGTATTAAATGACCAGTGCATAGCAGAAGGCTGGAATCAACCCATTTCATTAAACGATCCCTCGGCCCATGCTGAGATGATCGCCATCAGGCAAGCCGGGCAACGACTCAATAACTATCGACTCTGTGATACCACGCTCTACGTCAATCTTGAACCCTGCATAATGTGCGCAGGGGCCATCATTCATGCCCGGGTGGGAAGAGTGGTATATGGTGCGAACGACCCAAAGACCGGTGCTGCAGGCAGTGTATTCCAGTTACTGCAGAATTCATCGCTTAATCATTACTGCCAGCTCAGTTCTGGAGTCTTGCAGGAACAATGTGCAGCGATTCTTAGCGACTTTTTCAGGAACAGAAGATAGCAGTGACTGTTTGACTATGATCGGGATATATTGCGCAATGCTATACTCCATGACTTGATGGATGAACCCAAGTGTATAAGGTATCTCCATTGAATGATGGTTTTGACCTTATTTAATTAGAATCTAACAAAATACTTCCTCATGAGCCCGGAACAATCCCAACCTGAGCTGATAGCGCTTGCAAAGCGGCTGGGCGAATCGTTGCTGGCCAATAATTACCGGCTTGCCACAGCGGAGTCCTGCACGGGCGGCGGGCTGGCCTACGCCATTACTGCGCTACCCGGGAGCTCATCATGGTTTGATCGAACGGTTGTCAGTTATTCAAACGATGCCAAAAAAGATCTGCTCGGGGTAAGCCAGGCGACTCTCGATTCCGAGGGGGCGGTCAGTGCTGTCACCGCAATTGAGATGGCCGAAGGACTGCTGGAACGTTCCCCGGCAGATATAACGGTCGCCATTACCGGTATTGCCGGGCCTGATGGAGGTACACCGGATAAACCGGTGGGTACTGTATGTTTTGCCTGGTCCCTCAGGCAGGGTAAAACCTTATCGAGTTGTGTTCGCTTTGAAGGCGACCGTGACAAGGTCAGAAGCCTCGCCATATTAATGGCCATACAGGGACTGCTGGACATGCTGGAGCAGAGCCGTTCCGACTAGAGCAGGCTCATAATTTTTTCAATCAGTTCATCGTGGGGAAAAGGTTTGACGATATAGTCAGTTGCACCTGCCCGGAAGCCTCGCTTGATATCGTCTGCAGTGTCCTGGGCGGTCAACATGATTACCGGCGTATCAGACCAGCCTTCGAGTGACTGGATTTTTGCAAGTACTTCGAAGCCATCCATAATGGGTAACATGATATCAAGCAAGATCAGGTCAGGCGGGGAACCGCTGGTAATCACATCAGTGGCTGCCTGGCCATCTTTTGCAAAACTGAGGGAAAACCCTTTGCCAGACAAAAGATGCTGGAGCAGGGAACAGACATCCTCATCGTCCTCGACAATCAGTATCGTTTTGCCGGTAATGTTATCCATATGAGTCCCTTTTTGTCATCATTGGCTGTGCAAAGATGTTCACCGCCATAACAAAATATTACAGTATCCCTGGTAAAAGTTTAAACAGCGTCTAGCTAAATTTCAGCAACTGCCATGCAATCAAATCAAACCGGGCGCCTGTTCCTGGCTTACTGGCCGGATCCGGCTTGCCAGAAAAGCTTTTCAAAACTGGCAAAACAGCTATCGCTGCGAAACGCACGACTGATCAAACCCGAAAATATCCACCTGACGCTGGTTTTTCTCGGGCATGTAGACGAGAAAACCTTACCACAGTTGACCAGATCCCTCGAAACCATCGGTACAGAACCAATCGAACTGGTATGTGACCAGCTCGGTTGGTGGCAGCGATCGCAGGTGATCTGGATTGCGCCGGCAAGTGTCCCGGATAACTTGCTTATTCTGGTCGACAAACTCAATAGCACTGCGCAAGGATGTGGCCTCAAGGTCGATGAAAGGCCCTACAGTCCGCATATCACCTTGGCCCGCAAGGTCCGGCAACCACCCGTCCGTCCCGAGTTCAAGCCGGTGACCTGGTTTTTGCGTGATTGGGTGCTGGTGCGTTCCGAAACACTGCCAGAAGGCGCCCGCTATACGCCAATCTGGTCGCGCGAGCAGGGATTTATCGGCCAGCAGAACTGAATTTCAATCGGGCAACTCGGGGCCGTTTATATTGGTCGTTTTTGTGTGATAATTAGCCCACATTTTTCAATACATTTTGGTGAAACGTTTATGGATGACAAAAAGAAACAGGCACTGGGCGTAGCGCTCAGCCAGATTGAGAAACAATTCGGCAAGGGATCTGTAATGCGCATGGGCGATGCGGGCATCGTGCGTGATGTTGAAGCGGTATCAACCGGTTCGTTGGGGCTTGACGTGGCCCTGGGCATCGGTGGTATGCCGCGCGGACGTGTCGTGGAAATCTATGGTCCGGAATCGTCGGGCAAAACCACACTGGCACTGCATGTTGCTGCAGAAATTCAGAAGGCCGGCGGTACGGCTGCGTTTGTCGATGCCGAGCACGCCCTGGATCCGGCCTATGCCGAAAAACTCGGCGTTCAGATCGATGATTTACTGGTGTCCCAGCCGGACACCGGTGAGCAGGCCCTGGAAATCACGGACATGCTGGTGCGTTCCGGCGCCGTTGACCTAGTGATCATTGACTCGGTCGCCGCCCTGACACCAAAGGCGGAAATCGAAGGTGAGATGGGTGATAGCCATATGGGCCTGCAGGCACGACTGATGTCACAGGCCCTGCGCAAGCTCACGGCTAACATCAAGCGTTCGAATACGCTGGTGATCTTTATCAACCAGATCCGCATGAAGATCGGCGTCATGTTTGGTAACCCGGAGACCACCACCGGTGGCAATGCCCTGAAATTTTATGCCTCCGTGCGGCTGGATATACGCCGTATCGGCGCGATCAAGAAAGCTGACGAGGTCATCGGCAATGAGACCCGCGTCAAGGTCGTCAAGAACAAGGTGGCGCCACCATTCAAGGAAGTCATCTTTGACATTCTTTATGGTGAGGGGATATCCCGTGAAGGTGAGATCATCAACCTGGGCGTGCAACATGAGCTGATTGAGAAAACCGGTGCCTGGTACAGTTACAACGGTGATCGCATAGGTCAGGGCAAGGACAATGTCCGCAATTTCCTGAAAGAAAACCCGGAGATGGCACAGGAGATTGAACAAAAGATCCGCGAGAAGGTCTTGCCGAAGGTCAAGGTTGCCGAAAGTGAAGAGGAAGCCGAGGCCTGAGCAGCGACAAGGCAGACATACGTCAACGTGCCATGGGTCTACTGGCCCGTCGCGAACACAGTGCTCGGGAGCTTTCGCACAAACTTAAAAGTCGTGACTACGACGAGGTGTCTATCCAGGCCGTTATCGAATTATTGATCGATGAAGGGCTGCAAAGCGATGATCGTTTCGCCGAGCAATTCACCCGCAGCCGGGTTGAAAAAGGCTATGGGCCAATCCGGATACGGCAGGAACTACGCGAACGTGGCATTGCTGACTCCCTCATCTCCCATTACCTTGATGTAAATGATCCCGAGTGGTCGAGGCGGGCACAAAAGGCACGTGAAAAGCGGTTTGGGCGGAGCCTGCCAGGCAAGTATCGTGAGCAGGCCAGGCAGGCGCGGTTCCTGCAGCAACGCGGCTATACGAGTGAACAGATTATGCAAATAATCAAGGCAGGTGATGAGTGAAAACAGCGTCTGAAATACGCTCGCAGTTCCTGGAATATTTCCGGGACCGTGACCACGAGGTTGTGCCCAGCAGTTCACTGGTACCTGCCAATGATCCAACCCTGCTGTTCACCAATGCCGGCATGGTCCAGTTCAAGGACGTATTTCTCGGCAATGAGAAACGCGCCTACACCCGTGCTGTAACTTCCCAGCGCTGCGTGCGCGCCGGCGGCAAGCATAATGACCTGGAGAATGTCGGTTACACTGCCCGCCACCATACCTTTTTCGAGATGCTGGGTAACTTCAGTTTTGGAGATTACTTCAAGCGCGAAGCTATCAACTATGCTTGGGAATTTTTAACCAAGGAACTTGGTATTCCGGAAGAACGCCTGTGGGTGACGGTGTTCAAGGATGACGATGAGGCCGCCGACATCTGGTTGAAGGAAGTCGGGGTTTCCAGGGACCGCTTCCGTCGTTGCGATGAAAAGGACAATTTCTGGTCCATGGGTGATACCGGTCCGTGCGGACCCTGCAGCGAAATCTTCTATGATCACGGCGAGGGCATCTCCGGCGGACCGCCCGGATCCGATGAGCCCGAGGGCGATCGCTATGTCGAAATCTGGAACCTGGTCTTTACCCAGTACGATCGCAACAGCGTCGGCAAACTGAATCCCATACCGGACCCTTCGGTGGATACCGGCATGGGACTGGAACGCATCACCGCAGTCATGCAGGGTGTCCATAACAACTACGACATCGATCTGTTTCGGCACCTGATTGATGCCCTGAAGCAACTCGCCGGCAAGAAGAAACTGGAAGTGACCTCCAGCCGGGTCGTGGCCGACCACATTCGTTCCTGTGCCTTCCTGATTGCCGACGGGGTAGCGCCAAGCAACGAAGGCCGTGGCTACGTCCTGCGCCGGATCATCCGCCGCGCCATCCGCCACGGTAACAAGCTGGGCTTCAAGGAACCGTTTTTCTACAAGCTGGTCGTCGCACTGGAAGCTGAAATGGGCGAGGCCTACCCGGAACTCGGCCGCTCCCGTGCCTACATCGAAAAAGTCCTGCTGGCTGAGGAGCAGCGTTTTGCTGAAACCCTGGAACAGGGCCTCAAGGTCCTGGACGAGGTCATAGCGGGCCTCAAGGGCGACAAAATAGACGGCGAGGCGGTTTTTAAGCTCTATGATACCTACGGCTTTCCCGTCGATCTGACGGCCGACGTGGCCCGGGAAAAGGGACTGCAGGTGGACATGGAGGGCTTTCACCAGGCCATGGCCGAGCAGCGGCAGCGGGCCCGTGCCGCCAGTAAATTCGAGGCCGCAACCTCAGTGAATACCGACGACAAGCTGGTCAGTGAATTCAGTGGTTACAACCGCCTGCAGCAGAAATCGACCATCATTGCCATCTACCAGGACGGCCGCAAGGTCCAGTCCATGGCCCAGGGTGATCTGGGCGGGGTAATCCTGCTGGAAACCCCGTTTTATGCCCAGTCCGGTGGTCAGGTCGGCGACAAGGGTGAACTCACGGGGCAAGGGGTCTTTTTCGAGGTCGAGGACACCAAGAAACAGGGCCAGTCGCATGTCCATCTTGGGATCTTACGTGCCGGCAGTCTCAAGGTCGGGGATGTGGTCACGGCCACCGTGGATGGTGAGCGGCGCCGCCACATTATGCGCAACCATTCCGCCACTCATTTATTACATGCCGCACTCCGCACGGTGCTGGGAGACCACGTGGTGCAGAAGGGTTCCCTGGTTGCGCCGGACCGGTTGCGGTTTGATTTTTCCCATCCTGAGCCGCTGACGGCAGACGAGATCCGGACCATCGAACGCCTGATCAACCGCACCATCCTAGAAAACAGCCCGACCAAGATCGAGATCATGCCGCTCGAGAAGGCCCTCGAGTCCGGGTCAATGTCACTTTTCGGTGAAAAATACGATGATGTTGTCCGCGTGCTGAAGATCGGCGGGACTTTCTCCAATGAACTATGTGGTGGTACCCACGTGGAGCATGCCGGAGATATTGGCCTGTTCAAGATCATCTCGGAAGGGGGCGTGGCATCGGGGATCCGCCGGATCGAGGCGGTTACCGGGGAAGGGGCCCTGGACTGGGTCGATCAAACCCAGCACTCGCTGGACCAGATAACCCAGGTGCTGAAGAGTGACCGGGACAATGTCGAAGCCAGGCTACTCGCCCAGCAGGAAAAGCTCCGCAAGCTGGAAAAGGAGGTCGAGCAATACAAGGCCAGGCTCGCCAGCAGCGCCGGTGATGACATGCTGGATTCCGCCGTCGATATCGACGGCATCAAGGTCCTGGCCTGTACCCTGGACGGTGCCGATGCCAAGACCCTGCGTGATACCGTGGATCAGCTCAAGAACAAGCTGGGTACTGCGGCCTTGATCCTGGCCGCGGTCAACGACAACAAGGTCAATCTGGTGGCCGGGGTCACGGCCGACAGCACCGGCCGGATCAAGGCCGGTGATCTCGTCAATTTTGTCGCCAGGCAGGTGGGCGGCAAGGGCGGCGGTCGCCCGGACCTGGCCCAGGCCGGGGGTAATGATCCCGCCGCTCTGCCAGCTGCCCTGTCCGGGGTTCCGGACTGGGTCCGGCAGCAGCTGAGCTGACGTTCTGATTTAATCTCACCCGCAATTCCGTTAGAATCTGCGCCTTTTTGGGGCTCGCAAGGGAGCAATGGCATTAATCGTACACAAATACGGCGGTACCTCACTTGGCAGCATCGATCGCATCAAGGCCGTCGCTGAACGGGTCCACGCAGCTCGTAAGACCGGGGACAACATTGTGGTGGTGGTTTCAGCGATGAGCGGTGAGACCGATCGGCTGCTGGGGCTGGCCAACGAATTGTCCGAGGTGCCGGCACCCCGGGAAATTGACGTACTGCTCTCGACCGGTGAGCAGGTCACCATCGCCCTGCTGAGTATTGCCCTCAAAGAACGCGGTTGTGATGCCATTTCCTATACCGGTGGCCAGGTCCGGATCCTGACGGATAATGCCCACAACAAGGCGCGGATCCTGGACATCAGTGGTCAGCACATCAAGAGCAACTTGGCCGCGGGCAAGGTGGTTGTGGTGGCCGGGTTTCAGGGTGTCGACGAGGAGGGTAATATCACCACGCTGGGCCGGGGCGGTTCCGATACCACGGCCGTGGCCCTTGCGGCAGCCTTGAAGGCAGATGAGTGTCGTATTTTTACGGATGTTGACGGTGTTTACACCGCCGACCCGCGGCTAGTCTCCCGGGCCCGGCGGCTGGATACCATCACCTACGAGGAAATGCTGGAACTGTCGAGCCTGGGCTCCAAGGTATTACAGATCCGCTCGGTCGAATTTGCCCAGAAGTACCGGGTCAAGCTGCGTGTCCTCTCTTCGTTCGAGGAAGGGCCGGGCACATTAATTACTGAAGAGGACGAGAGTATGGAAGAAGCAATAATCTCCGGGATAGCCCATAATAAAGATGAGGCCAAGCTCACCATCGTCGGGGTGCCCGACAAGCCCGGGATTGCCCACAGCATACTGGGACCGATAGCAGACGCTAACGTTGAAGTGGACATGATCGTCCAGAACGTCGGGGCCGATAACCTGACGGACCTGACCTTTACTGTACACCGCAACGATTATGACAAGGCCCTGGCCATCCTCAAGGCCACCTGTGAAAACATGGGTGCCCGGGAAGTTACAGGTGATATATCAATTGTTAAAATATCAGTAGTGGGTATCGGAATGCGGTCCCACGCGGGTGTCGCCAGCAAGATGTTCAATGCGTTGGCAAAAGAGGGGATCAACATCATCATGATCTCGACCTCTGAAATCAAGATTTCGGTCGTGGTCCATGAGAAGTATCTCGAACTGGGTGTCAGAACCTTGCATTCGGAGTTCGGGCTGGAGCAGGAAAGCTAGAATAATAACAAGGAGCGGTGATAAACCGTCAGGGCAGGGCTGCCCTGGTTCGCTTAGAGTGATGTAAACAGGAGATTGAATAATGTTAATTTTAACGAGAAGGGTAGGAGAATCCCTCATGATCGGTGACGAGATCAATGTTACCGTGCTGGGAATCAGAGGTAACCAGGTGCGGATTGGAGTCAATGCACCAAAGGACGTCTCGGTTCATCGTGAGGAAATCTACGATCGAATTCAGCAGGAAAAAGTGGCTTCCGATTCTGAAGGATAATCTGTTAACGCAGTAATTATTGCCCGCACCGTGTTTTTCATGGCGCGGGCAATATTGAATTCAGGGTTTCTTTTTTTATGGAATGGAACTGAGGCATGGAAAAAGCGCCAGAGTAAACAGGGAAAGTTAACGACACAAAATCATGTTTATGGAGAGGTGGCCGAGTGGCTGAAGGCGCTCCCCTGCTAAGGGGCGAACCTGATTAGGAAATTCATCCGGTGAATGAATTTCCCGGTGAGCGGTGAGGACAGGAAGTCCGAGACTGGGATACTTAGCGAGGTAAGGATAACCGAGCTTAGTATCATTACGACCGTATATGGATTGAAAATAGCAGTATGAACTAGGAGAGGTGGCCGAGTGGCTGAAGGCGCTCCCCTGCTAAGGGAGTATACGGTTTATCCCGTATCGAGGGTTCGAATCCCTCTCTCTCCGCCAGTTTTATAATTCAATACACGCGCCCGTAGCTCAGCTGGATAGAGTACCTGG
>JABAOE010000980.1_pt4 | contig 47456 bp, 43 predicted proteins | sample 7062141 | NCBI WGS metagenome assembly JABAOE01 (sample SAMN14538627, study PRJNA623070) | marine sediment metagenome | biome: marine biome [ENVO:00000428]; feature: marine pelagic biome [ENVO:01000023]; material: deep marine sediment [ENVO:00002113] | place: India: Gulf of Khambhat ...
CCATTACCACCAGGCCCAGGGTCAGGACCAGCGCCGGCGGGTAGGCCACCCCCAGCGCACCCGCCAAGCGGTCGAACAGGCCCGGCAGGAACCCCAGCAGCGCGAACAGCGCGGCAACGGCCATCCACCACAGGCCGTAACGCACGTGCAGACGGTCCCTGCGGATGAGCACCACGATCACCGCCGCGGCAAGCAGGCCGATGGCTGCGGTGAGCAGTGAAATCATTCCGTCCCCCAGCGCCCGGTCGCAGCGACCCGGCTCTCAGTAAGGTGCGCGCCGCCCGGCGGTTCTCTTGGTCAACCCGAGCAGGAGCGTGTAACTCATGTAATACAGCACCGCAAACCAGGAATGGTAAATCCGGGAAATGCCACTGCTGCGAGGCCGCATTGTAACGTCTACGTCGGCAAGCCGGATACCGCGCGCGTGCAGCAGGGCCAGCACGCCGACGTCCTGGTATTCCAGCAGCGTGGCCTCGCGCGAGGCCAATACCTCGATGGCCCCGCGGTCGTACACGCGGAACCCGGAGGTGATGTCTTCCAGCCGGAGGCCCGAAACGCGCTTCATCCAAACCCAGGCGATGCGGCGCAACAGCGAGCCGCGCCCGGTGCAGGCGCCGATCGCCACGCCTGCCTCGCCGGCGACGACGGGACGCAACAGCTCGGGTATCGATTCCGCACGGTGCTGGCCGTCGCCATCCATGGTGATCGCGAAGTCGAAGCCATGTTTGAGGGCATACCGCAGGCCGGCCTGAATGGCGCCCCAGGCTCCCAGCTGGACGGCAAACGGCAGCACCATGGCCCCCGCCCGCCGGGCTTCGGGGACCGTCGCGTCGCGGCTCGCATCATCCACCACCAGCACCGGAAAGCCCGTCTGGCGGCGGACCGACCGGACCACGGCGCCGATGTCGGCCGCCTCCTCGTGGGCCGGGATGATGACGAGGCACCTGCGCGATGGGCCGATGGCCGGGGCGGATTTCATGCCGGCATTCTAGACTTCGCTCGGCGCCGTCGCCACCTGGCGGTAGATGTCCTCCAGGCGTGCGGCAGAACGGTCGATGTGGAACAGGCGCTCGAAGCGTTCCCGCCCGCGGCGGCCCATTGCTTCAGCGCCGGCGGGGTCGTCCCGCAAGCGCTGCAGGGCGGCGGCCAGGGCCGCGGAGTTGGCCGGCTCCACCTTCAGACCCGCATCGCCGTCCTCCACCACGAAGCCCATGCCGGAACCCGGTACGTCACCGACCACCACCGGCTTGCCGTGCAGCATGGCCTCCAGCAGCACCATGCCAAATGCCTCGGTGCGCTCGATGGACGGCAGGCAGACGCAATCGCATTGTTCGAGCAGGGCCCGCAGCTCGACGTCAGGCAGCGCTCCGTGGAGCACCACGCGATCCGATACTCCACGGCGCTGAACCTGCGCCGCCAGCTTGCGATACTGGTCGCCGGCGCCGACCAGGTCGACGCGCACGCCCGGCACGCGGGCGGCCGCCTCGACGAGAAAACCGAAGCCCTTGTAGTAGGTCAGCCGCCCGATGGCCAGCACCCGCAATTCGCCGCCCCGGCGCGCAGCGATAGCGGCATGCCGGGCATTCGGAGCCAGGCGCCCGGGATCCAGACCCAGCGGCACGACCTGGCACTTCTGTCGGTGGCCGCGCAGCGGTTCACTGAAATCCAGGTAGGCCTGGGAGGTGACCACCACCGCCCGCGCCCGGCGCAGCAAGGCCTGCTCGAGGGGCCGGTAGATGCGGTAGAACCAACGCAGCCTGCGATCGTGGGTCGACGCCACCACGTCCGCATGCCAGTGGATAACCCACGGCACCGCGCGGGCCGACGGCAGCGCCAGCGCCCAGAACGCGGAGGGGTTGGGCATGTGCAGGTGCAGCACGTCGGGCCGGTAGCGCCGCAGGAAGCGCCGCAACAGCACCGGGAACATGGGACTGATGGGCGCGTACATGAGCCGGAACCAGGTGCCGGCGCGGATCACGTGGAATGCGCTGCCCCCGGCGTCGACCACCTCGTCGAGCGAGCGCCAGGAGCGCCAGTGGCAATGTACCACCGCCATGCAGTGCACGCCCCGCCGGCTCAGCGCCACCATGGCGTCGCGCATGTAATTCTCCACGCCGCCGCTAAACGGCGTGAAAAACTTGCCGACCTGCAGGACCCTCACAAGCGCCACTCCGCTGGGAATGCGGACATCTTACCCGCATTGTCCGGCAATCGGCAGCGGGCCGACGGGCGCTGGGCCGAACGCCCCGCGGCACCCATCCTTCGGCACTGTCATTCGCCCGCCGCTGTGCTATGGTGGCGCGCTCCTCGCAACCGACCCGGGGTTCATCCATGATCAAGTACTGCGCTGTGTTGTCCCTGTGCCTGCTGCTGGCCGGGGGCTGCGGCGGTGACGCCGCCGGCCCCTCCGCACCCGCGGCCGGCGAGGCCGCACTGCCCGAGGGCGTCACCCTCGTGGAGCATTTCCAGGGCCAGGGCGAAATCACCATCCCCTACCGCAAGTACCGCCTGGACAATGGCCTAACGGTGGTGCTGCACGAGGACCATTCGGACCCGCTGGTGCACGTGGACGTCACCTATCACGTGGGATCCGCCCGCGAGGAGATCGGCCGCTCCGGGTTCGCCCACTTCTTCGAACACATGATGTTCCAGGGCTCCCGCAACGTGGCGGACGAGGAACACTTCAAGATCGTTTCCGATGCCGGCGGCACCTTGAATGGCACCACGGACTCCGACCGCACCAATTACTTCCAGACCCTGCCCGTGAACCAGCTCGAAACGGCCCTGTGGCTGGAGGCGGACCGCATGGGCCTGCTGCTCGATGCGGTGACCGAGCAGAAATTCGAGATCCAGCGCGAGACAGTCAAGAATGAACGCGGCCAGCGGGTCGACAACCAGCCCTACGGCCGCGCTCCCGAGACCGTCATGAAAAGCCTCTATCCGGCCGGTCATCCGTATTCCTGGCCGGTGATCGGCTGGATCGAGGATCTCGATCGCGCCGACGTCGACGACCTGAAGCGCTTCTTCCTGCGCTGGTATGGCCCGAACAACGCCGTGCTGACCATCGGCGGGGATCTGGAACCGGCTGCCACGTTGCAAATGGTGGTGAAGTATTTTGGTCCCATACCCGCCGGACCTGAGGTCGAGCGCCTGCCCAGGCAACCCGCGGAAATTGACGCAGACCGCTACATCACCATGGAGGACAACATCCACCTGCCGGCACTGGCGCTGGGCTTTCCCACCGTGTTCAATGGCCACGAGGACGAAGCCGCGCTGGACGCCGCAGCCGCGATCCTCGGCCAGGGCCAGGATTCCCTGCTCTACCAGCGACTGGTGCAGACGGGTCGCGCCGTGCAGACCTATGTCTCGCACGGTTGCCGCGAACTGGCCTGCGAAATGTTCTTTGTCGTGATCCAGAACCCCTCCTCCGGCGAAACGCTGGCCGACATGGAGGCAGCCGTCCGCGACACACTGTCGGAATTCGTCGAGCGCGGCGTGAACGACCAGGACCTGCAGAAATTCCAGGCGCGTTTCGAGGCCAGCCAGGTGTTCGGCCTGCAGAGTGTATCCGGCAAGGTGTCTAGGCTGGCGTATTTCGAAACCTTCACCGGCACACCCAACGGCATCGCGCACGACATCGAGCGTTACCTGAACGTCACCGCCGACGATGTGACCCGGGCTTTCGACCGCTACATCGCGGCGCGTCCGGCCATCATTCTCAGCGTCGTCCCCAACGGCCAGGAAGCCCTGCAGGCCGCTGCGCCGAATTTCACTGCCCCGGAACCCCCGGCTGCCGAGTACGCGGCGGACGTCGAGGGAGATCTGCCGCTCCGGCCGGTGGTGGACGTTTTCGACCGCAGCCTGCGGCCGGTACCCAGCGCCAACCCCGTCGTCGAGCTGCCGCCGATCGATGACGTGCGTCTTGGCAACGGGGTGCGCGTGCTGGCGGCCGCGAACCGTGAAACGCCCACCACCACGCTCCAGGTCGTGTTCGAGGTGGGCACCCGCGACGAGGCGAGTGGGCAGGCAGGGCTGACCGCGCTCACCACCGCCATGCTGCAGGAGGCCACCGAACGCCGCAGCGCGGCGGAATTCGCCGAGGCACTCGAATTGCTCGGCGCGCAGCTCTATGTGACACCGGGGCCGTACCTCACCACCGTCACGCTCAACACCCTCACGCGGAACCTCGCCCCGGCAGTGGCACTGATGCTGGAGCGCGTGCGGGAGCCCCGCTTCGATGCCGCGGATTTCGAACGCGTCAAGGCACGGACCCTGGAGGGTCTGCAGCAGGTGCGCAAATCGCCCCAGGGGCTCGCCGACCGGGCCTTCAGGGCGGCCCTGCTCGGTGCGCATCACCCGCTGAGCTACCCCCAGGGCGGACTGCCCGGCACCGTGGCAGCGCTCGAACTCGAGGACGTGAAGGCCCACTACGGAAGCCACCTACCCCGCCACCTGGCGGGCGTGCTGGTGTCGACCGACCTGCAGGCCGACGCCCTGCTGGCCGAGCTGCAGGACCTGGCGGCCCTGCCGGTCGAGGCCGGCGAGCGCCCACCGCTGGCGGCGGACGGCGGGACACCCTCCGGACGTCAGCTGTACCTGGTCGACAAGGCGGGGGCCGCCCAGTCCTCGCTGCGTATCGGGCACCCGGCCATCCCCTATGATGCGCTGGGCGATTTCTACCAGGCCGGCCTGGCCAATTTTCCCCTGGGCGGGGTGTTCAACAGCCGGCTCAATCTCAAGCTGCGGGAAGCCAGGGGCTACACCTACGGCGTCCGCAGCGCCTTCACCGGCGGGCCGGAACTCGGCAGCTTCGGGGTCAGCTCCGAGGTCAACCGCGATGCCACCGCCGCCGCCGTCAGCGAGACGCTACAGGTACTCGAGGCCTACGCGGCCGAAGGCATGAGCGAGCCCGAATTCGACTTCCTGCGCAATGCCATTGGCCAGCGCGACGCGCTCCGCTACGAGACGCCGTTCAACAAGCTGGAACTGCTGACCGACATTCTGCAGTACGACCTCCCCCTGGACTACCGCAACCGTCAGAACCAGCTGCTGCGGACGGTCGATCGGGAATCGCTCAACGCGGTCATCGCCCGCCAGCTGAGGCCGGACACGCTGTCGATCGTGGTGGTGGGCGACCTCGCGAGCATTCGGCCCGGCCTGGAAGCATTGGGCCTGCCCATCCGGTTGCTCGACGAAGATGGCTTCGAACGCCCCGGGAAGGCCGACTCCGAGGACAGCCCCTAGGCCTGCTGCGGACCCGCACGGAAAAAGGCCGCCCTCGGGGCGGCCATCGGTGCGGGGGACTCAATCGAAACTAGCCTCCGACGGCCGCGAAACGCTGCCGGTCATCGTCGCGGATGGAAGCGGGTGTCGACAGGTACTCCCGGCAGGCCGGGTTGTCGGTCTCGTCGACGAAGCGATAGCCCGTGTCGAGCAGGAACTGGTGGAACGCCTGGTCATCGGACTCCGGCACCAGGAAGCCGGCCAGCACGCGCGCATACGCGGCGCCGTGGTTACGGTAATGGAACAGGCTGATGGACCAGCGCCCCGCCAACACGGACAGGAACTCGAGCAGGGCACCCGGGCGTTGCGGGAACTCGAAGCGGTACAGGCGCTCCCGGGCGGACGACGGCAGGCAACCACCCACCAGGTGGCGCAAGTGCAGCTTGGCGACCTCGTTGTCCGACAGGTCGATCACCTTGTAGCCACGGGACTGGAGACGCCGCTGCAAGTCCGCAGACGACTCCAGCAGGCGAATGCCGACGAACACCCGCGCCTCGTGATCATCGCTGAACCGGTAGTTGAATTCGGTAATGGACGAGTGCTCCAGCGTCCGGCAAAACTCCAGGAAGCTGCCGGGCCGTTCGGGGATGGTCACCGACAACAGGGCCTCGCTGCCATCGCCCAGCGCGCAACGTTCCACCACGTGTCCCAGGCGGTCGAAGTTGACGTTGGCGCCGCTGACCAGCGCCACCCAGTCACCTTGCGGGCGCTGTTGGGTGGCATACTGCAGCGCGCCCGCGACCGCCAGCGCGCCCGCGGGTTCGGCCACTGCGCGCACCTCCTCGAAGATTGACCGTACCGCGGCGCAGACCTGGTCGACACTGACCAGCACGATGTCGTCCAGCAGCTCGCGGCACATCTCGAAGGTGCGCTCGCCAACGCGGCGCACCGCCACGCCATCGGCGAAGATGCCCGTGGCGCCGATGTCGACCGGCGCCCCGGCCTCCAGCGCGGCCCGCATGCTGGCGGCATCCACCGGTTCCACGCCGACCACCCGGACTTCCGGGTAGACCGCCTTGACGGTCGCCGCCAAACCGGCCGCCAACCCGCCGCCGCCGACCGGCACGAAAATGATTTCCGGCGGCCTCGTCAGCTGCTGGGTGATCTCGATGCCGAGGGTGCCCTGGCCGGCGATCACGTCCGGGTCGTCGAAGGGATGAATGAAACAGGCGCCCGAGTCCTGCGCCGCGCTCCGGGCCGCCTCGCAGGCGGCATCGTAATCGTCGCCGCACAGCTCGACCCCGGCACCGAGCGCCTCGACCGCCTGCACCTTGATCTCGGGGGTGGTGCGCGGCATGTAGATCACCGCGCGCACGCCCAGTTCGCGCGCCGCCAGCGCAACCCCCTGGGCGTGGTTGCCGGCGGACGCCGCGATCACCCCGCGGGCGCGCTGGCCGGCATCCAGCTGGCGGATGAAGTTGTAGGCGCCGCGCAACTTGAAAGAAAAAGTCGGCTGCAGATCCTCGCGCTTCAGCCACAACCGGGTGCCGAGGCGTGCGGACAGGCGGGGCGCCGCATCCAGCGGCGTGCGCCGCGCCAGTTCATACACCGGCGCGGCCAGCGCCCGGCGCAGGCAGTCGTGGGCGAATTCAGCCATAGGCGAACTTGGGTATGTAGTACTCACCCAGGCGCTCGCGCACCGCCTCGCCCGCGGCCCGGGTCGTAAGACTGCCGCCGATGTCGGGCGTGCACTGCCCGTCCGCGATGGCCGACCAGATTGCACGCTCGATGCGCCCTGCAACCTCGCGGATGCCGAGCGAGTAACGGAACATCATGCCCACCGAGGCCAGCATGCCAACGGGATTGGCGATGCCCTGCCCGGCGATGTCCGGTGCCGAGCCGTGAATCGGCTCGTACAGGCCGGCGCGGTCCTTCCCCAGCGAGGCGGAAGGCAACATCCCCATCGAACCCACCAGCATGGAAGCTTCATCGGTCAGGATATCCCCGAACAGGTTCTCGGTGACCAGCACGTTGAACCGCGAAGGGTTGGCGACGATATGCATCGAGGCCGCATCCACCAGCATGGTCTCGAACGGCACGTCCGGGTAGCGGTTCGTCATCAGCTCGGTGGTGACCTTGCGCCACAGCCTGGAGGTCGCCAGCACGTTGGCCTTGTCCACCAGCGTCAGGCCGCCGCACCGCTGCCGGGCGAGTTCCGCCGCCTGCACCACCACCCGCTCGATCTCCTCGCGGGTATAGCTGCACACGTCCACCGCATGGTCGTCGCCCTCCTGCTTCTCGCCGAAATAGATGCCGCCGGTGAGTTCCCGCACCACCATCACGTCCACGTCCGCCACGAACTCGGGCCGCAGGGGGCTGATCGGGGCCAGCGAGGGGTGTACGCGAATGGGACGCAGGTTCACGAACAGACCCAGCGCCTTGCGCAGTTCCAGCAGGCCCTGCTCGGGCCGCACGCGGGCATTGGGGTCCGACCACTTGGGGCCGCCCACCGCGCCGAGCAGCACGGCATCCGCCTCGCGACAGGCCTGCAGCGTCTCCTCCGGCAGGGGGGCGCCGGTGGCGTCCATGGCCGCGCCGCCGATCAGCGCCGTGTCCAACTGCAGGTCCAGGCTGTGTTGAGCGGCGATCTCCTCGAGCAAGGCTTCGGCCTCGTGCATGACCTCCGGGCCAATGCCATCTCCAGGTAACATCAGGACTTTCATGCTCATGTTCGTTCCTCATACGCAGTGATGGCGGGTGCCTCCGCCAGCAGGAAATCCAGGCGGTCCATGCCCTGCAGCAGGCAATGCCGCGCGAAACGGTCGATGGTGAACGGGAATACGTCGCCGCCGTTGCCGTTGCCGGGCAAGGTGATGATGCTGCGCTCCAGGTCGACGGTGACCGCCTCGCCATCCATTTCCAGCAGCTGGCCGTGCTGCGGCTCCGGCAGCACGATCGGCAGCAGCCCGACGTTGAGCGCATTGGATCGGAAGATGTCGGCGATCTCCGAGCTGATCACCACCCGAAAGCCGAATTCGAGCAGCGCCCGCGGCGCGTGCTCGCGAGACGAACCGCAGCCGAAATTGCGCCCGGCCACGAGGATCGGGCTGAGGCGTCCGCGCGGCTGGTTGAGCACGCACTCGGACCGCGCCTCGCCCGCACTGTCGAAGCGCCAGTCGGCGAAGGCGAATTCGCCCAGGCCCTCGAAGCGGGTGGTGGTCAGGTAGCGGCCGGGAATGATCTGGTCGGTGTCGATGTTCTGCTCCGGCAGCACCAGGATCGGCCCGGTCAATGTCGTGAAGGCTTCCATCAGGCCACCTCCTGGATGCCCCGCAGCTCGCGCGGGTCGACGACGTGCCCGGCGACCGCGCAGGCGGCCGCCGTGGCGGGGCCGGCCAGCATGGAACGCGCCCCGATGCCCTGTCGCCCCTCGAAATTGCGGTTGGAGGTGGTGACGGCGGTCTTGCCGGCCGGCACCACGTCCCCGTTCATGGCCAGGCACATGGAGCAGCCCGGCAGCCGCCATTCCGCGCCGGCCGCGATGAACACCTCGTGCAGGCCCTCGGCCTCCGCCTCGCGTTGCACCTGCTCGGAACCTGGCACCACCAGCATGCGCACGTGCTCGGCCACCTGGCGCCCCTGCAACACCGCCGCTGCCGCCCGCAGGTCGGACAGCCGGCCATTGGTGCAACTGCCCACGAACACGACGTCCACGTTGCGACCCACCAGGCTGCGGCCCGGCTCGATGGCCATGTAATCCAGGGCGCGCCGTGCGGTGGCGCCCGCCGGCGCCGGCACCGGCTCCCCGATCGGCACCGACATGCCCGGGTCGGTGCCGTAAGTGATGGTCGGGCGCACCGCGGACGCCTCGATGGTGACTTCGCGATCGAACGCGGCGCCGGCATCCGAGGCCAGCGCCAGCCACTGCTCCGCGGCCCGCTCGAAGGCGGCGCCCGCCGGCGCCCGCGGGCGGCCTCGGAGGTAATCCACCGTGACCGCGTCCGGCGCAATCATGCCGGCGCGCGCACCCGCCTCGATGGTCATGTTGCACACCGTCATGCGGCCTTCCATGTCGAGCGCGCGAATTCCCGGGCCGGCGTACTCGATCACATGGCCGGTGCCGCCATTGACACCCAAGCGGTTGACGATGTGCAGCGCCAGGTCCTTGGCGCTCACGCCCGGCCCGAGTGCACCATCGACGGTGATGCGCATGTTCCGCGGCCGGCGCTGCAGCAGGCACTGGGTGGCCAGCACGTGCCCCACCTCGGTGGTGCCGATGCCGAAGGCCAGCGCGCCGAAGGCGCCGTGCGTGCTGGTGTGGCTGTCGCCGCACACGATGGTCATGCCCGGCAGGGTCGCCCCCAGCTCCGGCCCGATCACGTGCACGATGCCGCGCTGACCGCTGTCGAAATCGAGCAGCTCGATCCCGAACGCTGCGCAACTCTCCCGCAGCGCTGCCACCTGCTGCTCGGCTTCCGCCGTGGCATATGGCCGGTGGCCGTCCGCGCCCGGCGGCAGGGTGGGCGTGGCATGGTCCAGCGTCGCCAGCGTGCGCCCGGTGCAGCGGACCGGCAACCCCCGCTGCCGCAACACCTCGAACCCCTGCGGCGAGGTGACCTCGTGCACCAGGTGCAGGTCGACGTACAGCACGGCCGGCGCATCCGCCGTCTCGGGACGCACCAGGTGCGCGTCCCAGAGTTTCTCGAACAGCGAGCGTGGGGGCTCAGGCTGCGGCATGCGCCACCCTCCGGCTCGCCCCGCTGGCCGGACGGATGGGTTCCAGCCAGCCGAAGCGGTCCTCGCTGCGCCCGTCGAACAGCCCGAAGAACGCATCCTGGATCTGCTTCGTCATCGGCCCACGGCCGCCGGACCCGATGTCGATATCGTCCACCGAGCGGATCGGCGTGATCTCGGCTGCGGTGCCGGTGAAGAACAATTCGTCCGCGAGGTACAGTGACTCCCGCGTCAGGGACTGCTCGCGCACCTCGATGCCCATCGCGTGCGCCAGGCGCATGACCGTATCGCGCGTGATGCCCGCCAGTATGGAAGATGCCTGTGGCGGGGTGATCAGCACGTTGTGCTTGACCATGAACAGATTCTCGCCGGCGCCCTCGCTCAGCGTGCCGTCGGGCGCCAGCCCGATGCCCTCGTCGTAGCCGAGGCGATGGGCTTCCATGCTGATCAACTGGCTGGACAGGTAGTTGCCGCCGGCCTTGGCGCCCGCAGGCACGGTGTTGGGCGCCACCCGCTGCCAGGTGGATATGCATACCCGCGCGCCGTTCTCGCGGGCCTCCGCGCCGAGGTAGGCACCCCATTCCACGGCCCCGATCGCCACCTCGACCGGCAGCGGCTCGGACGGCGCGACGCCGAGCGAGCCGTAGCCCCGAAAGGCGATGGGTCGCAGGTAGGCCTCGCTCAGCTCATTGTGCAGCACCACCTGGCGACAGGCGTCATACAGCGCGTCGAGCGACCATGGAATCTCCATGCGGTACACGCGCGCCGATTCGTACAGGCGCTGCAGGTGTTCGCGCATGCGGAATCCGCAGGGCTCGCCCCCGACGGCATACACCCGGATTCCTTCGAATACGCTGGAGCCATAGTGCAGCGCATGCGTCATCACATGGGTGGTGGCCTCGTGCCAGGGCTTGATGTCACCGTTGTGCCAGATATGGCGGGTCGCTTTCATGCTCATGGCGGGTTCCTCCCTCAGGCGGCGCTCGATTGCAGGTAGCGCTCGGACGCGCTGCTGGCCCGGTTGACGATCTCCAGCAGCGCCTCGGCGCAGGCCGCCACGATGTCCGTGGAAAGGCCGTGCCCCCCGTACTCCACGCCATCCACCTTGGCCCTGAGGCTGGCTTCGCCCTGGGCGTCCTCACCCAGCGAGATGCTGCGCATGGCCAGGCTCAGGACCTCGATGTTCATGCCGGTCGCCTTCTCCAGGGCGTGCACGATGGCGTCGACCGGACCGTCGCCCTCGCCGGTCTGGGTGGAGGTGCCGCCCTGCTGGTGGGCCAGTGTCAGCGAGGCGGTGGGAAAGCTCTCGCCGTTGATGCGGCTGACCACGCTGAGCCATGCCAGCGACCAGGGCCCGGCAGTCCCCGCCTGGCGACCGTTGATGATGGCCTCCAGGTCGGAATCGAAGATGCGCTTCTTGCGGTCGGCCAGCTGCTTGAAGCGTTCCATGACCGCATCGGTCTCCGCGTCGTCCAGCTCGTAGCCCATCTGGCGGGCGCGGTCCACGACCGCGTGGCGCCCGCTGTGCTTGCCCAGCACCAGCTCCGAGTCGCGTACCCCGACATCCGCGGGGCGCATGATCTCGTAGGTCTTGCGGTCGGCCAGCACGCCGTGCTGATGGATGCCGGCCTCGTGCGCGAAGGCATTGTCCCCGACGATGGCCTTGTTGCGCGGCACGAAGTTGCCGGTCACCGCGGCCACCAGGTGGCTCGCCGCGGCGAGCCGGCGCGTCTCGATGCCGGTGCGGCAGCCGAACCGGTCCGCCCGCGTGTGCAGGGCCATGACCACTTCCTCCAGCGCACAGTTGCCGGCCCGCTCGCCGATCCCGTTGATGGTGCACTCGATCTGCCGCGCGCCGGCCTCGACCGCCGCCAGGCTGTTGGCGACCGCCAGCCCGAGATCGTCATGGCAGTGGGTGCTGATCCTGACCCCGTCGATGCCGGGCACGTTCTCGCGCAGCCAGCTGAACAGGTCGTACATGTCGGCCGGGGTCGAGTAGCCCACCGTATCGGGGATATTCAGGGTGCTGGCCCCGGCCTCGATGGCGGCCTGCAGCACCTCGGCGAGGAATTCGCGCTCCGTGCGGATACCGTCCTCGGCCGAGAATTCGACCTCCGCGCAGGCAGCGGCCAGCTCCACGCCCCGCACGGCCTCGCGCAGGACCTTGTCGCGGCTCATGCACAGCTTGCGCTCGCGGTGAATGGGGCTGGTGGCGATGAACACGTGGATCCGGGAGCGGGCAGCCGGCTCCAGGGCTCGGGCCGCGCGCTCGATATCGCCCGGCACGGTGCGGCACAGGCCGGCGATCACCGGGCCCTCCACTTCGCTGGCGACCGCGCGCACGGCTTCGAAATCGCCGGGCGAGGCGGCCGGGAAACCGGCCTCGATGATGTCCACCTTGAGGTCCGCGAGGGCCCGCGCCACGCGCAGCTTCTGGCCCATGCTCATGCTGAACCCGGGGCTCTGCTCGCCATCCCGCAAGGTGGTATCGAAAATGTAAACCCGGTTGCTGTCGCCTTCCACGCCCATTACTGTGTCCTCGCTATCGATGGCTTGTTGAGTTCGCGAACCCAGGGTTCGCACGATTCCTCCAGCCGCACCCCGAGCACGTCGTGCAAGCGCTCCAGTTGCCGCTTCAACAGGGCTCCCGGACGCTCCGAGAACACCGTCAGTTCCAGCACGCTGCGGTCCGCCTCATCGGCCCGCAGGTTGCAGGTGCGAATCCGGTAGCCCCTGCGCTCGACCAGGCCGAGGGCGCGCAGCAGGGCGCCCTCGCAGTTTTTCAATTCGATCAGCAACCGGTGTTCCATGGTCTGCTTCCTGCTCCTAGCTCGCCTTGATCATCTGGTGGTTGGCCTTGCCCGGCGGCACCAGCGGCCAGACGTTTTCCCGCGGATCGATCAGCACGTGCAGCATGGCCGGACCCTCCGCGCCCAGTAACCATTCCAGCCCCGAGTCGACCTCGTCACGCTGGCTGATGGTGCGCGCAGCCACGCCGAACGCCCGCGCCACGGCGGCGAAGTCGGGGTTGTCGGAGAGATCCACCTCGCTGTAGTTCTCGTCGAAGAACAATTCCTGCCACTGGCGCACCAGCCCGAGGGCGGCGTTGTCGAGCAGGACGATCTTCACGTCGAGGCCGTAGCGTCGCAGGGTCGCCAGCTCCTGGATGTTCATCATGATCGAACCGTCCCCGGTAACGCACACGGCCCGGGCCGCGGGCCGCGCGACCTTGACCCCGATCGCCGCCGGCAGGCCGAAGCCCATGGTGCCGAGCCCGCCCGACGACAGGTGCTGCAGCGGATCGCTGAAGGCACAGTGCTGGGCGACCCACATCTGGTGCTGGCCGACGTCGCAGGTGATCACCATGTCCTCCCCCCCCATCCGCGACAGGTCCCGCAGCAGCGCCGGCGCGAAGATACCCTCGCCGGGCGCGTCGTAGCGCCAGGCGAATTCCTGTTTCCACGCGCCGCACTGCGCCCGCCAGCGGGCATCGACCTCGGTAGCGCCCAGCAGCCCGTCGAGGGCAGGCGCCAGTTCGCCCGCGACGCCCGCGTCGGCCTGGCGCAGTTTCGAAATTTCCGCGGCATCGATATCCACGTGGATGATGCGGGCGGTGGGTGCGAAGTGGTCGAGCTGGCCGGTGGCGCGGTCGTCGAAGCGCGCGCCCACCACCATCAGCAGATCGCAGTTCTGCACCGCGTGGTTGGCGGCGGCATTGCCGTGCATGCCGAGCATGCCGAGGAATGCGGGCTCGTCGGTCGGCACCACGCCCAGGCCCTTGAGCGTGGTCACCACCGGAATCCTGCTGTCGGCGGCAAAGCGGCGCAGTGCCTCCTCGGCGTTGGCGATCGCCACCCCGCCACCTGCCAGCAGCAGGGGACGCCGCGCCTGCGCCAGCATGTCACGCGCGGCCGCGATGGCCGCCGCCTCCGGCTGCGGCGCCTGCCGGGCCGTCAGGCGCGGCGCGGGCGGCGCCGGCACCATCGCGGTCGACACATTCTTGGGGAAGTCGATCAGCACGGGGCCCGGGCGTCCCTGCTCGGCGAGCTGGAACGCTTCCGCCACGATCGCCGGGATGTCCGCCGCCTCGCGGACGACATAGCTGTGCTTCACCACCGGCAGGGTGATGCCGAAGATATCGACCTCCTGGAAGGCGTCGGTGCCCTGCAGGGCGGTCGCAACCTGGCCGGTGATGACGACCATCGGCACCGAGTCCATGAAGGCGTTGGCAATGCCGGTCACCAGGTTGGTGGCGCCCGGGCCGGAGGTTGCGATACACACCCCGGCGCGCCGCGTCACCCGCCCGTAGGCGTCGGCGGCCAGGGCCGCACCCTGCTCGTGCCGGCACAGGATGTGCTCCAGCCCGGAATCCACCAGCGCGTCGTACAGCGGCATGATGGCTCCGCCCGGGTACCCGAACACGTGCCGGACACCCTGCCCGAGCAGCGCATCGATCATCAACTGGGCGCCACTGCGGACGCTGATGGCTGCTTCCGGGCGAGCACTCATGCCGAAGCGTCCTCAGGCCGCCTGCTGTGCGCGCCGCCGGCGCGTCAGCCAGCTCATGCGCTCGCGAAGCCTGCGCCCCACGCTCTCGATGGGATGCGCCAGGCGTGTCCGCAGCCGCTCCCGGTAATCACCGGAACCGGCCTGGTACTCGTCCATCCAGCGGCGGGCGAACGAGCCGTCCTGGATTTCGCCCAGCACTTCCTGCATGCGCTGCTTGACGCCCTCGTCGATGATCCGTGGACCCGAGACCAGGTCGCCGTAGGATGCGGTGTCCGAGATGAACTCGTACATCTTCTCGAGGCCGCCCTCGTAGAGGAGGTCCACGATCAGCTTCAACTCGTGCAGGCATTCGAAATAGGCCGCCTCGGGCTGATAGCCCGCCTCCACCAGCGTCTCGTAGCCGTGCAGCACCAGCTGGCTGGTACCGCCGCACAGCACCGCCTGCTCGCCGAACAGGTCCGTCTCGGTCTCCTCGGCGAAAGTGGTCTCGAGCACGCCGGCGCGGGTCCCGCCGATCGCATGGGCGTAGGACAGCGCGCGCTCCGCGGCCTCGCCGCTGGCATCCTGAAAGACGGCGCGCAGGCACGGTACCCCGCGTCCCTGCTCGTACTGCCGGCGCACCAGGTCGCCGGGCGACTTGGGAGCCACCATGATGACGTCGATCTCGGGCGCCGGCTCGATGGCGCCGAAGTGAATATTGAACCCGTGCGCGAACAGCAGCGCATCTCCCGCGTTCAACTGCGTGCGGATCTGCTCGTAGACCCGCGGCTGCGCCATGTCCGGGACCAGCATGCAGATGACCTGGGCGCGTCCCGCCGCGGCGGTGAATTCCGCCACTTCGAAACCGTCGGCCGCTGCCGCCTGCGCGCTGGGCCCTCCACTGCGGGCACCGACGATGACGCGGTAACCCGAATCCCGCAGGTTCTTGGCGTGTGCCCGGCCCTGGCTGCCATAGCCCAGCACGGCCACCGTCCGGCCCTGCAGGGCGTCGCGTTTCACATCTGCTTCGGTGAATAACTTCATGAGTTCGCTTCCTTCAGTCGATTGATCGATGCCGCAGCGGAAGGCGCAGCCTCCCGGCGGGGAATGGTGACGGCGCCGCGTGAGGCCGATCCCACCAGTTGTTCATACTTGGCATAGGCGCCACCCAGCGACCGGGCCGGGCGCGGCACAAAGCTGCGGCGGCGCGCCTGCAGATCCGCCTCGGTGCTGATGGTCCGGGCTTCCACGTCGATACTGATCGGGTCGCCGTCCCGCAGCAGTGCGAGCGGCCCGCCGGTGACGGCCTCGGGCGCCACGTGCCCCACCATGAAGCCGTGCGTGGCCCCGGAAAAACGCCCGTCGGTGACCAGTGCCACCGAATCATCCAGGCCGCGCCCTGCGATGGCGGCCGTGACGGCCAGCATCTCACGCATGCCGGGCCCGCCCCGCGGACCCTCGTAGCGGATCACCACCACGTCGCCGGCCTGGATTTCCCCGCCCTGGACGGCCTGGAATGCTTCCTCCTCTGAATCGAAAACCCGCGCAGGGCCCTCGAACCGGAGCTTGCCGTGACCCGCCAGCTTCACCACGCAGCCCTCGGGCGCCAGGTTGCCGTACAGGATGCCGAACCCGCCGCGTGGCTTGATGGGGTTCGACAGTGTGCGGATGACCTCCTGGCCCGCTTGCTCGGCGGCCTGCTCCGCTTCCTCCAGCAGGCTGCGCCCGGTCACGGTCGGGCTGTCCTGCAGCAGCCCGCCGGCCGCCAGGCGCCTGACGAGCAGGCCGACGCCGCCGGCCTCGAACATGTCGCAGGCCAGGTAGCGCCCACCCGGCTTGAGGTCCGCGATGACCGGCGTACACCGGGAAATGCGGTCGAATTCATCCAGCTCGAATGCCACGCCTGCTTCCTCGGCGATTGCCAGCAGGTGCAGCACCGCGTTGGTCGAGCCCGCGGTGGCGCACACCGCGGTCGCCGCGTTGCGCAGTGCGGCGGCAGTGATGAGCTGGGCGGGCGTGCGGTTCGATTCCAGGGCTGCCATCACCTGCCGGCCCGCCTCGTAGGCGACTTCCGGTTTGCGCGGGTGCACCGCCGGCACGTCGTTGGCGCCCAGCGGCGACAAGCCGAGCAGGGTCAGCGACATGGCCATGGTGTTGGCCGTGAACTGGCCGCCGCAGGCGCCCGCACCCGGGCACGCCGCCTTCTCGATGGCCTCGAGCCCGGCATCGTCGATGTGCCCGGCCGCATGGGCGCCGACGGCCTCGAACACGTCCTGGATGCTCAGGTCCCGATCGCCAAGCCGCCCCTTCATGATGGAGCCGCCGTACAGCACCACCGTGGGAATGTCGAGGCGGGCGGCCGCCATGGCGGCCGCCGGAATGGTCTTGTCGCAGCCGACCAGGATCACCATGGCATCCAGCGAGTGCCCGCCGACCGCCAGCTCGATGGAATCGGTGATCGTCTCCCGCGACAGCAGCGAGGCGCGCATGCCGGGCGTGCCCATGGTGATGCCGTCCGTGACCACGATCGTATTGAACTCGACGGGCGTGCCGCCGGCGTCGTGGATGCCCCGCCTGACCGGTTCGGCGAGCTCGCGCAGGTGGATGTTGCAGGGCGTCACGTCGCTCCAGGTGTTGACCACCGCGACCATCGGCCGTTGCAGGGCCCGGTCGTCGAGTCCGGTGGCCCGCAGCATGGCACGGGCTGGTGCCCGGCTCGGTCCGCTTTTCATCCTGTCACTTTTCAATGTTCTCGGCCCTGAAACGAAAAAACCCCGCTCCTTTCGGTTGCGGGGTTTGCTTTGGATTGCTTGCTGGTTCTAAGTCGTCAATCCCACCCCGCCCTCGGTAAGGAGGACCAGAATGATCAGTACGAGTACCAGCGAAAGGTTCACTTCGCGCCCACGGGAGAGCAGCGGCAACGCGACGGCGCGGCGCGCGGCGGTCAACCCGTTGAATGTGTGCGAAGAAACACTCATGGCGCGTTTATCACATCAATCCCACACCACTGTCAACCTTTTTTTCGCCTCTACGTTCCGATTGGCCGCCCAACGGCATTTTCTGGTCCTTAAATAAAGGCTGTCGATGTGCGACGGCCTCCGGAACGCGGCGAGGGGGTTGCTGATGGCGCCAGGCTCACTTGCAGGACGCTCAACTACGCCGGCTGACGCTGCTAGAATATGCGTACCATGACCCGGCCCAAGCCACATTCCAGAGCCTTGCTGGGCGCTCTGTTGGCGGTAGCACTCCTCGCCGCCCAGGGGTTCGCCACCGCCCACGCGGCTGAGCACCCGGCTTCCGCCGGGGCCTGCCTGGCCTGCCTGCTGGGCGGCGATCTGGATTCACCGCCGACGGCGGATACCCGGCCAGCCATGCCGACGGCGGCGGCTGAATATGGCCAGCAGCCCTGTGCGCGGCCCGACGGGCCCTGCCCCAGCACCCCGCCGCCGGCCCGCGCGCCCCCCATCGTTCGCTGAGAGACGCTGCACCCGTTTTCAGCCCCCCGCCCCGGCCCGACCGGGGCACGATGGACAGGAGTTCCGATGAATCTTCAACGCAACCTGGCGATCGGCTTGCTGGCGCTGCCGCTCGTCGCGCTGGCGCAACCGGCCGAGGACCGTGTCCACGGCGAATCCCATGCGCACGACGTGCTGGAAGAAGTGCGGGTCACCGCCACGCCCCTGCGAAGTGACGCGCTGGAAATGACCCAGTCGGCCTCGGTGCTCTCCGGCGAGGCGCTCAACCGATCGCTGGGCAATTCGCTGGGCGATACGCTCAAGAGCATGCCGGGCGTGGCGTCGGCGAGCTTCGGAGCGAACATCGGCCGACCGGTCATCCGCGGCATGGACGCATCGCGCGTCGGAGTGCTGGAGAACAACGTGGCCAGCAATGACGTCTCGCAGATCAGCCAGGACCACGCGGTCGCGATCGAACCCTTCCTGGCCGACCAGGTCGAGGTGCTGCGCGGCCCGGCCACGTTGCTGTACGGTTCGGACACCATCGGGGGGGTGGTCAACGTACGTACCAACCGGGTACCGGTCGACCCGCCGGAGGCCTGGGGTGGTCGCGCCATGGTGCAGGTCGACAGTGCCGCTCGCCAGCGTTACGCCGCGGGCCGGCTCGACGGGGCCACGCGGGACGCGCGCTGGGGCTTCCACCTGGACGCGTTCCACCGGCGCAGCTCGGACTACGAGATTCCCGGCTTCGTGGAGACCGATCCCGAACCCGGCGAGGAGCAGCCCGGCACCCTGGTCAACAGTGCGCTCGACAACGAGGGCGGTGCCCTGGGTGCGAGCTGGTTTGGCGAACGCTGGCGAGCCGGGTTGGCATGGTCCCGGTACACGTCGGACTATGGCATTCCGGGCGCCGGCCATCAGCACCACGAAGCGCTGGATGCGGGGCAGGATGAGGAGGAGGAAGAAGAGCTCGTCACCATCGACCTCCGCTCGGAGCGGCTGGATGGCGAGGTGCACGCCTCCGATCCGTTCAGCGGCTTTACGGACCTCAAGTGGCTGCTGAATCACTCGGATTACGAACACACGGAATTCGAAGGCAGGGCGGTTGGCACCGTGTTTCGCAACGACACGCTGGAAACCCGGCTGGAGCTGACCCACCGCCCGCTGGGCCCCTGGCGCGGGGTGGTCGGCGTGCAGTATCGGGATCGCGATTTCAGCGCGGTGGGCGAGGAAGCGTTCGTGCCGCCCTCGCAAACCCGGACCATCGGCGTGTTCGTGCTCGAGGAAGCCGAGTACGATCGCACGCGGCTGGAGTTCGGCATGCGCCTCGAGGACATCGACACCCGCGCCGCGGACGGACGCGCAGCCTCGCATGCCCCGCTCAGCCTGTCGGCCGGGGTGCTGTGGCACGTCGATCCCAACACCCACTTAAGCCTCAACCTGTCCCGCGCCCAGCGCGCGCCGGGCGACGGGGAATTGTTCGCCTCGGGACCGCACCTGGCCACGCAGACCTTCGAGATCGGCGACGCGGACCTCGACGAGGAGACGGCCACCGCGCTGGAGGCGAGCGTGCGCAGGCATGCCGGGCGCCTGACGGGCAGCCTGACCGTCTATCGCAATGCGTTCGACGACTTCATCTACCTGGACGACACCGGCACGGTGCAGGATGAACTTCCGGTGCGGCGCTGGAGGCAGCAGGACGCCACCTTCACCGGCGCCGAGGTGGAACTCCGCTACGATCTCGGCGCCTTTGGCCACGGCCACTGGCAACTGAGCCTGTTCGCCGACACCGTGCGGGCCGAACTCGATGACGGCAGCAATGTGCCGCGGGTGCCGCCAGCCCGCATCGGGCTTGCGCTCGACTGGGACCGGGGGCCCTGGGTGGCCAACGCCCGGTGGACGCACGCCTCCGCGCAGGACGACACCGCGGAATTCGAGCGCCCGACAGCGGGTTACGATCTGCTCGATGCCGATGTCTCCTACCGCCTGGGAGGCGGTCTGCGCGCCGCCTGGGAAGTGTACCTGCAGGCCCGCAACCTGCTGGACGAGGATATCCGCCACCACACATCGTTCCTCAAGGAACAGGCCCCGCAGATGGGGCGCAACTTCATCCTGGGGCTGCGCGTTTACTCGCCCTGAAGCCCGCCAGGCTCCGTGCGGCAAGGCCCAATCCCATGGCGGCTATCCACATCTCACCTGACCGTGGTCAGTGCGTGCGGCCCGCACGGATGCGATAGAATTAGCGGTTGATTCGCATCCTGCGACGCGGGCCTCGGCCGGCGCCGGGAACACCTCCAACGCACCCTGGTCCGATCAGGCCGGGGCCGCCCAGAACAACTGCCGAAAGGAGCGGGCGAGCAACGATGAACGCAGAAGATTCCAGATTCAAGAAAGGGCTGCAACCGAGCCGGCTGGCGGGCATGTCGGCGCCAGCCGCGGAACCCCTCGAGGAGAGTGATTCGCGCAGCCTGTTCGAGATCATGCATACCACCGAGCATGAACAGGTCATTTACTGCAATAACAACGACGTCGGCCTGAGGGCCATCATCGCCATCCACAACACCGTGCTCGGGCCCGCCCTTGGCGGCCTGCGCATGTGGCCCTACGGCTCCGAGGAGGAAGCGCTCAACGACGTGCTGCGCCTGTCGCGCGGCATGACCTACAAGGCCGCCGTGGCCGGCCTGAATCTCGGCGGCGGCAAGGCCGTGATCATCGGCGATCCCCGCAAGGACAAATCCGAGGCGCTGTTCCGGGCCCTGGGCAAGTTCGTCGATACGCTCAACGGCCGTTACATCACCGCCGAGGACGTGGGCATCGACGTCAACGACATGGAGTTCATTTTCCAGGAGACCAATAACGTGGTGGGTGTCCACCAGGTGCATGGCGGCTCCGGCGACCCCTCGCCGTTCACGGCCTACGGCACCGTGCAGGGCATCCGCGCCGCCCTCCAGTACCGCTTCGGCGACGAGGAAATCGGCAAGTACCGCTACGCCGTCCAGGGCGCCGGCCATGTCGGCCACCACCTGATCCGCCTGCTGCGCGAGGAAGGCGCGAAAGTGTTTGCGACCGACATCAACGAGGAAGCCCTGGCCGATGCCGTTGAGATGGGCGCGGAGGCCGTCGGGCTGGACGAGATCTACGAGGTCGACGCCGAAGTGTTCTGCCCCTGCGCCCTGGGTGCGGTGATCAATGACAACACCATTCCCCGGCTCAAGTGCGAGATCGTGGCCGGCGCGGCCAACAACCAACTGGCCAACGACGCGTGTGGCGATCAGCTGGACGCGCGCGGCATCCTCTACGCTCCCGACTACGCCGTGAATGCCGGCGGACTGATGAACGTTTCCATCGAATTCGAGGGCTACAACGAGGAACGCGCCTACCGGATGACGCGAGCCATTTACTACAACGTGGGTCGAATCTTCAAAATCGCCGATCGGGACGGCATCCCCACCTGGAAGGCGTCCGACCGCATGGCCGAGGAGCGCATCGAGATCCTCGGCAAGATCAAGATGCCCTACATGGGCAAGCCGCACCGTTTTCCGGGACGCGAGCGCAACAGCGCCTGAGCGACGCGAACGCGCACCGATGCATCTGCCCGAACACATCGAGTTGCTGCGCGATTCGGTCCGCCGCTTCGCGGAGCAACACGTCGCTCCGCTGGCCGCCCGCATCGATGTCGACAACGAATTCCCCGCGCCGTTGTGGCGCCAGCTCGGTGAGCTGGGTGTGCTGGGCATCACGGTACCGGAAGTCCATGGCGGCGCCGGCCTCGAATACCTCGCGCATGTGGTCGCCATGGAGGAGATTTCGCGCGCGTCCGGCTCGGTCGGGCTGTCCTACGGCGCCCACTCCAACCTGTGCGCGGACAACCTGGCCCGCAACGGCAGCGAGGCGCAGTGCCAGCGGTACCTGCCCCGGCTCTGCAGCGGCGAGTGGGTCGGCGCGCTGGCAATGTCGGAACCGGGCGCGGGCTCCGACATCGTCGGCTCGATGGCCTGTCGGGCCGAGCGCAGCGGCAGCGAATGGGTGGCCAACGGCAGCAAGATGTGGATCACCAACGGCCCCGAAGCCGATGTGGTGATCGTTTACATGCGCACCGCGCCACCCGAGGCCGGCTCGCACGGCATGACCGCGTTCATTATCGAGAAAGGCATGCCCGGGTTCTCGACCGCGCAGAAACTGGACAAGCTGGGGATGCGCGGCTCGAACACCTGTGAACTGCTGTTCGAGGACTGCCGGATTCCGGCCGACCAGGTGCTCGGCGAAGTCGATGCGGGGGTCAGGGTGCTGATGAGCGGACTGGACGCGGAGCGACTGGTGCTGTCGGGCGGCCCGCTCGGCCTGATGCAGGCCGCCCTGGACCTGGCCCTGCCCTACGTGCGCGAGCGCAAGCAATTCGGGCGCGCCATTGGAGAGTTCGGGTTGATGCAGGCCAAGGTCGCCGATATGTACACCGCGCTGGAGTCCTCGCGCGCGTTCTCCTACCGCGTGGCCGCGGATTTCGACGCCGGGCGGAGATCCCGCGTCGATGCCGCCGCCTGCCTGCTGCACGCCTCATCGAGTGCCGTGGCGGTGGGCCTGCAGGCCATCCAGGCGCTGGGCGCCAACGGCTACATCAACGACTACCCGGCCGGGCGCATCCTCAGGGACGCCAAGCTTTACGAGATCGGGGCCGGAACCAGCGAAATTCGCAGGATATTGATCGGGCGGGAGCTCGTCCGTGACAATCCATGACTCGGATCGATTCGAACGAAGGAAAAGCAACCATGAGTACTATCGTGATCACCGGCGCCAAGCGGACTGCCATCGGCTCGTTCCAGGGGCAGTTCACGGACGTGCCGGCCGACGAACTGGGTGCGGCGGCCATCCGCGGCGCCGTCGAGCAGTCCGGCATCGACGGCAGTGCGGTCGACAACGTGCTGATGGGCTGCGTGTTGCCGGCCGGCGTGGGCCAGGCGCCCGCACGCCTGGCGGCCCGCAAGGCCGGCATTCCGGACAGCGCCGGCGCGGTGACGCTGAACAAGGCCTGCAGCTCCGGGCTGATCGCCCTCATGATGGGGCACGATTCCATCCTCGCCGGCTCGGCCGCGGTGGTGGTAGCCGGCGGCATGGAGTCCATGACCAAGGCACCCTACCTGCTGCCCAAGGCCCGCGGCGGTCTGCGCATGGGCCACGGCGAAGTCCTCGACCACATGTTCACCGACGGCCTGGAAGACCCCGACGAGGGTTTCCTGATGGGTGTTTTCGGCGACCGATGCGCGGCCAGGTATGGCTTCACCCGCGAAGCGCAGGACGCGTTCGGGGCCGAATCGGTGCAGCGTGCACAGCGCGCGAGCGCCGACGAATTCCCGCATGAGATCGTGCCGGTCACGGTGCGCAGCCGCAAGGGCGAGCTGCAGGTAGCGAGCGATGAGGAACCGGGCCGCTGGGATGTCGCGAAAATTCCCAGCCTGCGGCCGGCCTTCGGCAAGGACGGCACCGTGACCGCGGCCAGTTCGTCGAAGATCTCCGATGGCGCGGCGGCCACGGTGCTGATGAGCGCGGACACCGCCGCAGCCCTCGGCGCCCAACCGCTGGCACGCATCATCGCGCACGCCACCCATTCGCAGGAACCGCAATGGTTTACCACCGCCCCGGTGGGTGCCATCGCCCGGGTGCTCGAGCGAACCGGCTGGGCGGTAGCCGACATCGACCTGTTCGAGGTCAACGAGGCGTTTGCCGCGGTCAGCATGGCGGCCATGCACGAGCACGGCATCGACCATGCGCGCCTCAATGTCAACGGCGGCGCCTGCGCGCTGGGCCACCCGGTGGGCGCGTCCGGTGCGCGGATCGTGGTCACGCTGATCAACGCGCTGCAGCAGCGGGGCCTGCAGCGCGGCGTGGCGGCTTTATGCAATGGTGGCGGGGAAGCCACCGCGATTGCGATCGAGCTGGCCTGAGTCGCCCATGCCGGTTCTCAACACGCAAGTCGAACCCGGCAGCGCCGAATTCGCGCGCAATGCCGAGGCCATGCGCGAATTGGTGCGGGACCTGCAGGCAAAGCTCGCCGAGGCGGCGCTCGGCGGCGGCGACGATGCGCGCCTCAAGCACCTGAAACGAGACAAGATGCTGCCCCGCGACCGCATCAGCACCCTGCTGGATCCGGGCAGTGGCTTCCTCGAACTGTCGGGACTGGCGGCGCAGGGCATGTACGAAGGCCAGGCTCCCTGTGCCGGGATCATCACGGGCGTTGGCAGCGTCGGCGGGCGCGACGTGATGGTGGTGGCCAACGACGCGACCGTGAAAGGCGGCACCTACTTTCCCATCACCGTGAAGAAGCACCTGCGCGCCCAGGAGATCGCGCTCGAGAACGACCTGCCCTGCATCTACCTGGTGGATTCCGGCGGCGCCTTCCTGCCCCTGCAGGACGAGGTGTTTCCGGATCGCGATCACTTCGGGCGCATTTTCTACAACCAGGCACGCCTGTCCGCTGCCAACATCCCGCAAATCTCGGTGGTGATGGGCTCGTGCACCGCGGGTGGCGCCTACGTGCCGGCCATGAGCGACGAGGCCATCATCGTGCGCGAACAGGGCACCATCTTCCTGGGCGGCCCGCCGCTGGTGAAGGCGGCCACCGGCGAGATCGCCGATGCCGAGTCGCTCGGTGGCGCGGAAGTGCATTGCACGCGCTCGGGCGTCACCGATCACTTCGCCGAGAACGATGCCCACGCACTGCAGCTCGCGCGGGAATCGATCGCCCACCTGAACCGCATCAAACCGCACGAACTGGAAATGTGCGCGCCGGTGGAGCCCTTGTACCCGGCCGAGGAGCTGTACGGCATCATGCCCAGCGACAGCCGCTTCCCGCTCAAGGTCCGGGAGGTGATCGCGCGGCTGGTCGACGGCAGTGAATTCCATGAGTTCAAGGCGCGCTACGGCAAGACCCTGGTGTGCGGCTTTGCCCATCTGGACGGCTACCCGATCGGCCTGGTGGCCAATAACGGTATCCTGTTCTCCGAATCAGCGCTCAAGGGGACGCACTTTATTCAACTGTGCAATAAACGAAATATTCCATTGATTTTCCTTCAGAATATTACCGGTTTCATGGTTGGAAAGGCGTACGAAAATTCCGGAATTGCAAAGGATGGGGCAAAAATGGTGACGGCGGTGGCCACCAGCCATGTGCCGCGCTTCACCGTGATCATCGGCGGCTCATTCGGCGCCGGCAACTATGCCATGTGCGGGCGCGCCTACCAGCCGCGATTCCTGTGGATGTGGCCCAACGCGCGCATCTCCGTGATGGGCGGCGAACAGGCCGCCGCGGTGCTCGCGACCGTGCGCCGCGACGGCATCGAGGCTCGTGGCGAGGCCTGGTCGGCGGAGGAGGAAGAGCAGTTCCGCGCACCGATCCGCGCCGCCTACGAATCGCAGGGACATCCCTACTACGCAACCGCGCGGCTGTGGGACGATGGCATCATCGATCCGGTCGACACCCGCCGGGTGCTCGCGCGGGCGCTGTCCATCGCCGGCAATGCGCCGATCCGGCGCGGCCAGCACGGCATCTTCCGCATGTAGGCCGGGAGGGGGTGGATTCATGAGCCGTCTACGGGTGGAGCAGGACGATCGCGGTGTGCGAACGCTGACGCTGAACCGTCCGGAGGTCCACAACGCGTTCGATGACCAACTGATCGGCGAACTCGTCGACGCGCTCGCCGCCGCCGGGCAGGATGCGTCGGTTCGTGTCGTGGTGCTGACCGGCAGCGGACCCAGTTTCTCGGCGGGCGCCGATCTCGAGTGGATGCGCGCCCAGGTGCATGCCTCGGAGCACGACAACGAGCACGATGCGCTGCGTCTCGCCAGCCTGATGCGCACCCTGAACTACCTGGACCGACCCACCGTCGCCAGGGTCAACGGGTCGGCGTTCGGCGGCGGGCTGGGACTGATCGCCTGCTGCGACATGACCCTGGCGGCCGCGGACGCGACCTTCGGCCTGACCGAAGCGCGCCTCGGGCTGGCGCCGGCCGTCATCTCGCCGTACGTCTATCGGCGCATCGGAGAGGGCGCGGCGCGGCGCTATTTCATGACCGGCGAACGCTTCGACGCGGCCACCGCCATGCGCCTCGGGCTGATCCAGCAAAGCGTTCCCCGCGAGGCGCTGGACGCCTCGCTGGACGCACTGCTCGACGAATTGCTGCGCAGCGGCCCGCAGGCAATGCTGGAATGCAAACGCCTGGTGTTTGCGGTGGCCGGCCACGACGCGGAACAGCAGCTCACGCTCGATGAATACACCGCCCGACTGATCGCCCGCCTGCGGGTATCGGCGGAAGGCCAGGAAGGCCTGGCGGCGTTCCTGGAAAAACGCCGGCCGGGCTGGATGGGCGCGGGGCCCTGAACACCAACCGAAATCGGCTATCAACAGAGGACAAACCATGCAACTCAATCAGGTAAAAGCCATCATCACCGGCGGGGTCTCGGGCCTCGGCCTGGCGGTCGCCCGCAAGGTCGTGGCCAGCGGCGGCCAGGCGCTGCTGCTGGACATCAACGACGAGGCAGGTGCCAGCGCGGCAGCGGAACTGGGAGACGCGGCGGCCTATCGCCGGACCGACGTGACCAGCGAGTCGGAGGTCGAGGCCGCGGTGGCCGCCGCCGTGGAGTGGATGGGCGCCGTGAACGTCGCGGTCAACTGCGCGGGCGTCATTGGCGCGGGCCGCGTGCTGGGGCGGGAAGCGCCCATGGCGCTGGACTTCTTCGCCAAGGTCATCCAGATCAACCTGGTGGGCAGTTTCAACGTGTGCAAGGCGGCCGGCGCGGCCATGGAGGCCAACGCCCCCGATGAGGACGGTGGGCGGGGCGTCATCATTTCCACCGCCTCGGTCGCCGCCTACGAGGGCCAGATCGGCCAGGCCGCCTACTCCGCATCCAAGGCGGGCATCGTCGGCATGACCTTGCCCATAGCGCGCGAATTCACCCGCATCGGCGTGCGGGTCATGGCCATTGCGCCCGGCATTTTCCACACCCCGATGGTGGATGGCATGCCGGACCACATACAGGATGCCCTGGCGGCCTCGATCCCGTTTCCCAGCCGGCTCGGCCAACCCGAGGAATTTGCTGACCTGGTGGCGCATATCGTGGAGAATGGTTATTTCAACGGCGAGACCATTCGCCTGGATGGCGCCGTTCGATTGCAGCCAAAATAGGCCCCGACCATGGAGACCTTTGCGGAAGTGCGCGATCACGTGATCGCCAGCCACGAGCTCGTCATCGACGAGCCGTTCCTGCTCGCCTTCGAGAGTCCCACGGACAACCGGGAACGCAAGCAGAGCATGTTCCTGGCGGAATTGAAGGCGGCCGACGGCCGTCGGTACCTGCGCGTGGAAACCCCGGTGGTGCCGCTGGCGGACTTCGATGCCGAGAAGTGCCTGCGCATCAACCTGATGCAGCGGGTGGGATATCTGGCGGTCGGCGACCTCGACGGCATCCCGTACATCAAGGTGTGTGAAAACCTGCCCTACGCCAACCTGAGCGGCCAGGAACTGGAGTACGTGATCAATACCATGGCGCCGTTCGCCGACCGGCTGGAACACGCGCTCGAGCCGTCCGGCGACCGGGCATGAGGCACAGGAGGTAAGCAAGACCCATGGAGACCATCAAGGCCTTTCTGGAAGCCAACGACCTGCAGCAGATCATCGTTCAGTGGGGCCTCAAGGCCCTGCTGGCGCTGGCGATTTTCGTCGTCGGCCGCTGGATTGCACGGTTCGTGAACAAGGCGCTGAGGCGCCTGCTGACCTTGCGGGCCATGGACGAAACGCTGATTGCGTTCCTGGCCAACCTGGTTTACATCACGCTGCTGGCAGCGGTCATCATCGCCGCGCTGGACGCGTTGGGCTTCCCGGTTACCTCGCTGCTCGCCGTGGTCGGCGCGGCCGGTCTCGCGGTCGGCCTGGCCTTGAAGGACTCGCTGGCAAACTTCGCCTCCGGGGTGATGCTGGTCATGTTCCGACCCTTCGGCAAGGGCGACTACGTCGAGGTGGCGGGCACGGCCGGGTCGGTGGAGGAAATCCGCATTTTCAACACCGTCCTCAAAACCCCGGACAACAAGCGCATCATCATCCCCAACGGGCAGGTCGCGGCCGACAAGATCACCAATTACACCGCCATGGACAAGCGCCGCGTGGACCTCGTGATCGGTGTCGGCTACGACGACGATCTCAAGGCGGCACGCGGTGTGCTCAACCGCGTGTGCGCCGAGCACCCGCTGGTGCTGGATGATCCGGCGCCCAGCGTGTTCCTGCTCAACCTGGGCGAGAGCAGTGTCGATTTCGCGGTCCGTCCGTGGGCGCGTACCGAAGACTATTGGGCGGTGTACAGCGATGTACTGGAGAATGCCAAGAGCGGGCTCGAAGCGGCCGGCTGCAGCATTCCCTATCCGCAGCGTGACGTACACCTGCACCCGGCGAACTGAGGAGGACCCGAACCTGGCCAACACGGGTTTTCACGAACCGGTCGCGGAGCTCAGTGACCACCTGTTCGGAGACGGCACGATCGGCCATGATTGACGGCCGGCGCGCGTGACGCCCCGGCCCGCATGACCCGGCGGTAACCGACCGCCGCGGGCGCGGCACGGGGTCGCCATGTGCGCGGCACCGAAACGGAAATCCGCGCGGGACCAGAGAGGGACAAGCAAGCTGTGAGACTGTACCGGTATTTCGAGGGCGAGGTTCCGCACTACCTCGCGCGCCATTTCTGGTGGGCCTACATGTGGCGGGGCCTGACCTGGTTCTTCGACCATCCCGTGATCATCTCGTCCATCCTGTTCGGACAGTACAAGAAGCTCAAGCGGGCCACGGTCGAACACGTGCGCCGGGTCGCGCTGAAGGGCCGCACCCTGCAGCTGACCTGCGTGTATGGAAAACTGACGCCCCGGGTGATGGACTGCATCGACCCGGCCCCGCTGCACCTGACCGACATCGTTCCGGTCCAGCTCGAACTGGCGCGCGACAAGGCCCCCCGCCCCGATCGCCTGCTGGCGACGCGCATGAATGCCGAACACCTCGCCTACCGCGACGACAGCTTCTCGACCCTGATGATCTTCTTCCTGCTGCACGAACTGCCGCCGGAGGCCCGCCGGCGGACGCTGGCCGAATGCCTGCGCGTGCTGGCGCCCGGCGGCACGCTGGTGGTCACGGAATACAGCGAGCGCCCGGAGGCGCACCTGTTCTACCGATCCCCGCTCGCACGCCGGATCCTGTACCGGGCCGAACCGTTCCTGGAGGGATTCTGGAGCGAGGATCTGCTTGCGCTGCTCCAGGAGCTGGCCGCAATGCAAGGCAAATCGGTGCACGTGGCCTCGCACCAGTCGTTCTTTGCGGGCTTCTACCGCGTGACGGAATACCGCCTGGCGGATGCCTATAATTAGGTGAGCTCGATCGCGGCGGGGAAGGATTCACATGGACAGGAAAATCATTGGCGCGGCGCAGCCAAAGCCCGACATCCTGGTCGCCCGCCAGGTCATGACACCATCAACGTCGGCATTCTCGGCCTGGTGGTGGCCTTCATGTATCGCTGAGGAGGGGCTGCGGCCCCGAAGAGAGGAGTTATGAAATCACGTGCTGCCGTGGCCTGGGAAGCGGGCCAACCGCTGCAGATCGAGGAAGTCGAGGTCGCCGCGCCGAAGGCGGGCGAGGTGATGGTGAGAATCGCGGCCACCGGGGTCTGCCACACCGATGCCTTCACGCTGTCCGGAGCGGACCCGGAGGGCATCTTCCCCGCCATTCTCGGCCATGAAGGCGGCGGCATCGTGGAAGAGGTCGGAGCGGGTGTCACCAGCGTCAAGCCGGGTGACCACGTGATTCCGCTGTACACTCCCGAGTGCCGCGAGTGCGCGTTCTGCAAATCCGGCAAGACCAACCTCTGCCAGGCCATTCGCGCCACGCAGGGCCAGGGACTGATGCCCGATGGCACCTCCCGCTTCTCGCTCAACGGCCAGACCATCTACCACTACATGGGCACTTCGACGTTTTCCGAGTACACCGTGCTGCCCGAGATCTCGCTGGCCCGGGTCAATCCGGAAGCGCCGCTGGACAAGGTGTGCCTGCTCGGCTGCGGCATCACCACCGGCATCGGGGCGGTCATGAACACCGCCAGGGTGGAGCCGGGTTCATCGGTTGCCGTCTTTGGTCTCGGCGGCATTGGCCTGAGCGTCATCCAGGGCGCCGTGATGGCCGGCGCCGAGCGCATCGTGGCCATCGACGTCAATCCCGACAAGTTCGAAATGGCCGGCGCACTGGGCGCGACCGACTTCGTGAACCCCAGCGAGTACGACCAGCCGATCCAGGACGTGATCGTGGACCTGACCAACGGCGGCGTGGATTATTCGTTCGAGTGCATCGGCAACGTGGACGTCATGCGCTCGGCCCTGGAATGTTGTCACAAGGGCTGGGGCGAATCGGTCATCATCGGCGTGGCCGGGGCCGGCCAGGAGATCTCGACCCGGCCGTTCCAGCTCGTCACCGGCCGTGTCTGGCGCGGTACGGCGTTTGGCGGCGTGCGTGGGCGTACCGAGCTGCCTGGCTACGTGGACCGCTACCTGAACGGCGAGATCAAGATCGACGAGATGGTGACCCACACCATGGGCCTGGAAGACATCAACACGGCCTTCGACCTCATGCACGAGGGTAAAAGCATCCGCTCGGTCGTGATGTTCTGAACCGATGGAGGCGGTGGACAAGATCTCCGCCCAGAGGTCCTGCGGGGGCTGGCTGAATCGCTACCGTCATTACAGCGAGGCGCTGGACTGCGAAATGGTATTCGGCGCCTTCCTGCCGCCGGTCGCCGACGAGGCGGCGGTGCCGGTCCTGTGGTGGTTGTCCGGCCTTACCTGCACGGACGAGAATTTCATGCAGAAAGCCGGTGCCCAGCGCCTCGCGGCAGACCTGGGGCTGGCCATCGTCTGCCCGGACACCAGTCCCCGGGGCACCGACCTGCCCGGCGAGCATGAGAGCTATGACCTGGGCTCCGGCGCGGGCTTTTACGTCAACGCCACCCGCTCTCCCTGGAACCGGCATTACCGCATGTACGATTACGTGACGCGGGAATTGCCGGCCGTCGTCGGCGCGCATCTGCCCGTCAACGGCCTGCAGTCGATCAGTGGCCACTCCATGGGCGGCCACGGGGCGCTGGTGAGCGCGCTGAGAAACCCGGGTGCCTACCAGTCGGTGTCCGCCTTCGCCCCCATTTGCCACCCGGCCGGGTGCCCCTGGGGCATCAAGGCGTTTTCTGCCTACCTGGGCGCAGACCGCGACCAGTGGTCAGGCTATGACGCCAGCTGCCTGATCCAGGTTGCCGAGGAGCGCCTGCCGCTGCTGATCGACCAGGGCACGGAAGACGAGTTCCTCACCGAGCAACTGAACCCCGGGGCCCTCGAACAGGCCTGCCTGGCCAACGACCACCCGCTGCTGCTGCGCATGCAGGAATCCTACGACCACAGCTACTACTTCGTGGCCACGTTCATCAACGATCATCTCCGCCACCATGCCGCGGCACTGGGACTGACCTGAGCGGAGGGACCGGGCGCGGCGTCAGCCACCGGCTCCGGGCTCGCCCCACAGCAAGCAGTCGACGGCCCCCCGATAGCCGAAGCGCTTGAGGTCCACCCGGTCATCGATGAACTCCACCCCCTCCTCCTGCAGCAGGTGCTTCTGGCGGCGATAGCTGTTGGAGTCCGCCGGAAACGAAATCATGCCCTGGGCATTGATGACCCGGTGCCAGGGCAATGCCATGGTGCGCGGCGCCCAGCGCATGGCCTGCCCGACGCGGCGGGCATAGCGGGGCATGCCCGACAGACGCGCCACCTCGCCGTAGGTGAGCACATGCCCTGAGGGGATGTCCGCCACCACTTTCCAGACGTTGCGCGCCCAGTTGCGGTCCGGTTTGGTGCGTTCGTCGGTCATTGCGGTCAGGAAAAGGCGGGCGCAAGGCTGCCCGCTCGTGCCGCCAGAGGTTAGCATAGCTGGCACTGCAACGGGTTTTCCCGGAGCGGTACTCCCTGGTGGCAAGGTGCGAGGAAGGCAATGAACCCCATGCAAGCAGATACCCGATTGCGACGCCTGCCGGAACGCGGCGGGCGGGATTTCGACGAGGCCTGCCGGATCATCGACGCGGCAAAACTGTGCCATGTGGGGGTGCACCTGGACGGCCAGCCATACGTGTTGCCGATGGCCTGCGCGCGCCAGGGCCGGGATCTCCTGCTGCATGGCTCGGTGGCCAGCCGGCTGGTGCGCCACCTGGCCGACGGCCACCCCTGCTGCGTCACCGTCACCCACCTCGACGGCCTGGTCCTGGCACGCTCCGCGTTTCATTCCTCGATGAACTACCGCTGCCTGATGCTCTTCGGGCGCGCCCGGTTGGTGGCGGAGCCGGCGGCCAGGTCAGCCGGCCTGGATGCTCTGGTGGAACACCTGCTGCCGGGGCGGCTGGCCGATCTGCGTCCACCCACGCGCAAGGAACTGAATGCCACCGCGCTGCTGAGCGTGCCCATCGAGACCTTCACCACCAAGGTCCGCAGCGGCCCGCCCGAGGACCCGGCCAGCGACGTCGGCCTGCCGGCCTGGGCTGGCGTGGTGCCATTGGCGACGGTCGCCGGCAGCGCGCAGGATGCCCCGGACCTCGCCACTGGAACCGCGCGGCCGGCCTACCTCGAGGATTACTGAGCGCCCGGCATCCCCGGGTCCGGGCGCGGTGCGGCGAGGACCCCACGCAGGATGGCCGCGAGCCGGTCAGGCGCTTCGAGCTGCGGGTAGTGGCCGATTCCATCGAGCACCTCCACGCGCGTGGCGGGTTGCCGGGCCTGCAGCCGGCGGGCCATGGCCAGCACCGCGATGGGGTCTTCGCGGCCCCAGATCAGGCTGAGCGGCAGGCCGGTGCGGTGCAGCGGGTCCAGCCAGCGCCGCTCATGGCGGAAGCGTTCCCGCATGTAGACCGCGACCTTGGCGAGCGTCCGTCGCCCCCGCCGGTGCAGCATCAACGCCCACTGCGCCCGGTAGTGCGCCGCGTCGAAGTTCCCGGGTTGCGCGTAAACCCGGGGATACTGGTGCATGAATACGCGCCAGGTGGCCAGGCGCGCCGTGAGTTCCCCCAGGATTCGTGTCCGCAGCAGCCGCTGGGTCGGCAGCGGGCGGTGAAGGTCGGGGTAGATGCCGCCATTGAGCAGGGTCACGCTCAACGGCTCGAGGCCCGTCTGCCCCTGCTCCAGGCGATGCAGCAGCTCGCATGCGACGGTATCCCCCATGTCGTGTGCCAGCAGATGGAACGCCCCGATGTCCAGGGAGCGCAACAGTAATTCGGCGGCATCCAGCTGCCGCAACACGGAGTAGTCGCGCCGCGGCGGCTTGGCCGACAGCCCGTAGCCGGGGAAATCGAACAGCAGCACGCGGAAATCGTCCCGGATCAGCGGCAGCAGGCGGTGCCAGTCCCAGCTGCTGGTGGGAAAGCCGTGAAAACAGACCAGCCAGGGCCCCGAGCCCTCGACGCGATACCAGATGCGGGTGTCATCGATGTCGGCGAACTGGCCCGCAGCCAGCCAGCCGCGCAATACCGCCGGCAGCTCAGTCGTCATCGCCCCCATCGCTTGCCTCGGGTGCGGTGCCGGCGGCCCGCTGCGCCGCGGTCAGGATGCCGCGCAGGATGTTGATTTCGTTCTGGTCCGGCCGCGCCCGGTTGAACAGCCGCCGGAGCCGCATCATCAGGCGCCTGGGCTGCGCCGGGTTCAGGAACTCGAGGTCGAGCAGCGTCCTTTCGAGGTGCTCGAAGAAGCGCTCCATCTGCCCCGCGTCCACCGGCACCCAGTCGTCCGGGGGACGCGCCGCGCCGTGACGGGCCAGGGCCGTCATGCGCAATTCGTAGGCGACGACCTGGACGGCCTGGGCGAGATTGAGGGAGCCGAACTCGGGATTGGTATCGATGTGCACCAGGTGATGGCAGGTTTGCATCTCGGCGTTGGTCAGACCGTAGGCTTCACGGCCGAACAGCACGGCGACATCGCCCTCGCCCGGCTCACCCAGCGCCACCTCGGCTGCCTTGCGCACGTCCATCTGCGGCATGGACAGGCTGCGCAGGCGCGCGCTGGTGCCCAGCACCAGGCTGCAACCCTCCAGGGCTGCGCCCAGGCCGGTGTGCACCTGGGCGCGCTGCAGCACGCCATCGGCACCGGACGCACGCGCGGTGGCGTCCGCATGCGGATAAACCTTGGGATTCACGAGATGCAGCTGGCTGAGGCCCATGACCTTCATGGCGCGCGCGGCTGCGCCGATATTGCCGGGGTGCGTGGTGTTGATCAGCACGACCCGAATGCGCCGCAGCCGCCCTGCCCCGTGCCCGGAGCTTCTGGTATCCTGTGCCGCCTTCGTATTCATTTCCAGTCAGCCATGGCCCATCCCGCGCTGAATGTCGCTGTCCAGGCCGCCCGTCGGGCCGGGACGATCATGCGCCGGCAATTGAGCCGGGTGGACGCCATTCCGGTCAAGCGCAAGGCGCGCCACGATTATGTCAGCGAGGTGGACCGGGCCTGCGAGGCTGAAATTGTACGGCAAATCTCCCGCTACTACCCGGAGCATGCAATCCTCGGCGAGGAGGGCGGCGTCAGCGGGGAGAGCGATACGGTGTGGGTGATCGATCCGCTGGATGGCACCAGCAACTACCTGCATGGCATTCCACATTTCGCCGTGTCCATCGCCCAGCAGGTGGCCGGCCGCACCGAGCACGCGGTGGTGTTCGATCCGATCCGCGACGAGATGTTCACGGCCAGCCGTGGCAACGGCGCGTTTGTCAACAACCAGCGGATGCGGGTGTCCTCACGCACGGGGCTGGAGGGTGCGATCCTGGCGACGGCCTTCCCGTTCCGGCAGCGCCAGGACATGCGGGCCTACATGAACATCTTCTCCCGACTGTGGGATACCATCGAGGATTTCCGCCGCGCCGGCACCGCCTCGCTGGACCTGGCCTACGTCGCAGCCGGGCGCGTGGACGGCTTCTTCGAGATCGGGCTCAAGCCCTGGGACGTCGCTGCCGGCGCCCTGTTGGTGCGCGAGGCCGGCGGCGTGGTGACGGACTTTCTCGGCAACGAAAACGTCGAGGCCTCGGACTCCATCATGGCCGCACCCTACAAGGTCATGACCCAGATGCGGCGCATCATCGAGCCGCGCTGGTCGAGCCGCGCGCAGGCGGAATGAACTGCATAGTCACCGGCTCCTCGGGGCGCCTGGGCCGCGCCGTCATCGAGTTGTTGCACGCCGAGGGCATGCCCTGTACCGGGATCGACCTGACGCCCTCCGAGCATACCGATATTGAAGCCGATATCCGCGATGCCGAGGCCATCCAGTCGCTGTTGAACGATGCCGACGCCGTCATCCATACCGCCGCCCTGCACGGCTACCACGTGGACCGTAACTATCCCGAAGCGGAATTCGTACGCACCAACGTCCTGGGCACGGCCTACCTGTTGAACGCAGCCCGTGCACACGGCATCAGGCGGTTCGTGTACACCAGTTCCACTTCCGTCTACGGCGAGGCCATGTCACAGCCGGATCGGGCGGTGTGGGTCGATGAGGACCTCACACCCCAGCCCCGCGATATCTACGACGCCACCAAGCTGGCCGCCGAGCAACTGTGCCGCCTTTATTTCGACCCCGGCAGTTTGCAAACTTGCGTGCTGCGCGTGTCCCGCTTCATGGACGAGCCGCTCAATGACATCGCCAATTACCGCCTCTACCGGGGGCTCGACGAGCGCGACGGCGCCCGCGCCCACCTGCTGGCGATCCGGCATGAACATGAACGCTTCGAAATCTACAACATTTCCAACCGATCGCCGTTTTCACGGAACCAGTTGGCGGAGCTGAAAACCGGCCCGGCCGGCCTGGTCAAGAGCCTGTTCAGCGGAATCGAAGATAGCTATTCACGACTCGACTGGCAGTTGCCCGAATCCATCGACCGGGTCTACGCCATCGACAAGGCGGAACGGCTGCTGGGCTACGACCCGGTGCACAACTTCACCGCTTACGTGGAGCAGCAGCTCCAGCAATTGAACAGTTAACGGGGAACCGCGAAACCCGCCGCGCGGCCCAGCGCCCAAGGTCGGGCTTCAGGGCCGATTGTCCGCCAGTTTCGCGCCCTCCTTCTCGACCACCAGCAGGTCGTACTTGCTGACCCGCAGCAGCAACAGCGTGGTGCTGGCGACATAAATGGAGGAGTAGGTGCCGATCAGCACGCCGACGATCAGGGTCAGGGCGAAGGCGTGGATGATCTCGCCGCCGAAATAAAACAGGGCGCTCAGCACCAGCAGCGTGGTGAGCGAGGTCATCACCGTCCGGGACAGGGTCTCGTTGACCGAGGTGTTGATCACGTCGATCGAGGTGTGCTTGCCCAGCCTGGGAAAGTTCTCGCGAATGCGGTCGAACAGCACGATGGTGTCGTTCAGGGAATAACCCACCACGGCCAGCAGGGCGGCCACCACGGTCAGGTCGAATTCCACCTGCAACATCGACAGGACGCCCATGGTGATCAGCACGTCGTGCACCAGGGCCGCCACGGCGCCCACCGAGAACCGCCACTGGAAGCGGAACATCACGTAGATGAAGATGCCGATCAGCGCGTAAAGCACCGCCAGGATGCCCTGCTCGGTCAGTTCCTCACCCACCTGCGGGCCCACGAACTCCACCCGCCGCATCTCCACGCTCCCGAGCGCTGTCAGCACACGGGTCGAGATTTCCGCGCTGCTCTCCCCGGCCGCCCCCGGGGGGATGCGCACGACGATGTCGTTGGCGGCACCGAAGGTCTGCACCTGGGCATCGTCCAGCCCGGCAGCAGCCAGGCTCTCCCGCACCTCGAGCAGGTCCGGGGCCGAGGGATAGCTGACCTCGATCAGCGTGCCGCCGGTGAAATCGAGCCCGAAATTGAGGCCGCGCATGGGCAGGGACACGATGGCGGCGGTGAGCAGTATGGCCGACAGCACCATCGCGACATGGCGCTTGCCCATGAAATCGATGCGGGTCTTGCGTTTCAGGAGTCGCATGTCGCTACCTCAGATCGCCAGTTCCCGGACCCGCTGGCGGCGTCCGTAAATCAGGTTGACCACGGCCCGGGTGCCCATGATGGCGGTGAACATGGAGGTCACGATGCCCAGCGACAGGGTGACCGCGAAGCCCTTGATCGGCCCGGTGCCGAACAGGAACAGCACGAAGGCGGCGATCAGGGTGGTGATGTTGGCGTCCGCGATGGTCGAGAAGGCCTTCTCGTAGCCGGCACGGATGCTCGCCTGGGGCGTGTTGCCGTTGCGCAACTCCTCGCGGATGCGCTCGAAGATGAGCACGTTGGCATCCACCGCCATGCCCACCGTCAGCACGATGCCGGCGATGCCCGGCAGGGTCAGCGTCGCCCCCAGCATGGACAGCAACGAGATCAGCAGCACCAGGTTGGCTAACAGCGCGAGGTCCGCCACCAGGCCAAACACCCGGTAGTAGAACGCCATGAAGACCAGCACCAGCACGAAACCGATCAGCACCGATTTGAAACCCTGGTCGATGTTGTCCTGGCCCAGGCTCGGCCCCACGGTGCGCTCCTCGACGATCTCCATGGGCGCCGCCAGCGCACCGGCGCGCAGCAGCAGGGCGAGCTGGGTCGCCTCGCCGATGGAATCCAGGCCGGTGGTCTGGAAGCGCTTGCCGAAGGGTTCGCGCACCACCGCCACGCTGATCACCTCTTCGACCTTGCGGCCACCGGGCTTCTGCTCGATATACACCACCGCCATGCGGTTGCCGACGTTGTCGCGGGTAAAGTCGAGCATGCGGCCCGCCCCGACGCCGTCCAGAGTCACGTCCACCTTGGGCTGGCCCGACTGCTGGTCGAATCCGCTGGATGCGCCGATCAGCTGGTCACCGGATACGATCAGCCGCTTCCTGAGCAGGATCGGATTGCCGTTCTGGTCGGTATAGAGCCGTGATTCGGGCGGGATGCGCCCGGTGGCGGCGGCCGTGAACGGATCGTTGCTCTCGTCCACCGCGCGGTATTCCAGGGTCGCGGTGGCGCCGATGATCTTTTTCGCTTCCACCGTGTCCTGCACGCCGGGCAGCTGCACCACCACGCGGTCCGCGCCCTGCTGCTGGATCACCGGCTCCGCGACGCCCAGCTCGTTGACCCGGTTGCGCAGGGTGGTGATATTCTGGCGCAGCGCCGTCTGCTGCAGGTCCAGCAGCTGCTGCTCCTGCACCGTGGCGGACAGCCCGAAGGTCTCGCCCGGCTCCAGCTCCCTGAGCGTCAGGCCCTGCAGGCTCTGGTCGCGGCGCAGGATGTTCATGGTGCGGTCCCGGTCTTCCGCGGTGCGCAGCAGCACCAGCAGGCCGTTGCCCTCGCGGCGCACCGAAACATAGCGGATGCGCTCGTCGCGCAGCGCGGCCCGGATGTCGTCGACAAAGCGGTCGAGCTGCTGGCTGCGGGCGGTGTCCATGTCGACCTGCATCAGGAAGTGGACGCCACCGCGCAGATCCAGGCCCAGGGTCATCGGTTTGCCGCCCACCGCGCGCAGCCCGCCCGGCGTCGCGTGCGCGAGGTTCAGGGCCACCACGAACTGTTCGCCGAGCTCGGCCCGCAGCACGTCCGCTGCCTGCAGCTGGTCGCCAACACCGTTGAAACGGTAGAGCAGCTTGTTGCCGGCCCGCTCGCGGTTCTTGTAGGTGATCTCGGCCCCGGTCAGGGCATCGTCGATGGTGTTGGGCAAGTCGAGCGGCAGCGCAAAACCGCGCGCCGAGGTGACCTGGATGGCGGGATCCTCACCGAACAGGTTGGGCAGCGCGTAGACGAGCCCGACGACGACGACGGCCAGGATGAAAATGTACTTCCAGGCAGGATACCGGTTCATGGGATCGTCTCAGGCTGGAAAGCGGGTTGCGTTTCAGGCGGATTTGACGGTGCCCTTGGGCATCACGTTGGCCACCGCGTTTCGTTGCAGCTTCACCTGCAGGTTATCGGCCAACTCCAGCGTCACGAACGAATCGCCGACCTCTGTAATCTTGCCCAGCAAGCCGCCGTTGGTCACCACCTCGTCGCCCTTGGCCAGCTCCGAGACCATCTTGCGGTGCTCCTTGGCGCGCTTCATCTGCGGGCGGATCAACATGAAGTAGAACACCGCGAAGATGATGATGAGCGGCAGGAATCCCATCAGGCCGCCTTGCGGTGCGGCATCCTGGGCGTAGGCGCTTGCGATCAGAAATTCCATTGAAGACCTCTTGGTTGATCCGCTGCAGCGGCATGTTAGCCGGAACATGGGGCCGGGCGGCGCCAATTCAAACCCGCGCCCCCGGCCAACATGGAATTATAGCGCAACTGCCCGCTTCCGGGCCCCGTGCAGCGGGCGGATGGGCCCTCCCGGCTCAGGCCGGGTCGCCGCCCAGGCGCGCGAGCGTGCGGGCGGTGAAATCCGCGAGTTCGCCGTTCTCGATGGCAGCGCGCAGCCCGGCCATCAATTCCTGGTAGAACCACAGGTTGTGCACGGTGGCGAGGCGGGCGCCAAGCATCTCGTTGCAGCGATTGAGGTGCTGCAGGTAGGCGCGCGAGTAATTGCGGCAGGTGTAACACCCGCACTCGGCGTCCAGCGGCCGCGCATCCTCGCGGTAGCGGGCATTGCGTATCTTGACCACGCCGCTGCGGGTGAACAAATGCCCGTTGCGGGCGTTGCGGGTCGGCAAGACGCAGTCGAACATGTCGACCCCGCGCGCGACGGCGGCCACGATATCCTCCGGCTTGCCGACGCCCATCAGGTAACGCGGCGCGTCCCCCGGCATGGCGGGCACGGTCTCGTCCAGCACCGACAGCCGCTCCTCCTCGGGCTCGCCCACCGACAGCCCGCCAATGGCATAGCCGTCGAAGCCGATGTCGATGAGCGCGGCGACCGACTCGCGCCGCAGGTCGCCATACATGCCGCCCTGCACGATCCCGAACAGGGCCGCGGCGTTGTCGCCGTGGGCGTCCCGCGAACGCCGGGCCCAGCGCATGGACCGGTGCATCGATTCCGCCGCCTCGCCATGGGAGGCCGGATAGGCGGTACATTCGTCGAACGCCATCACGATGTCGGAACCGAGCGCCCGCTGCACCTGCATGGATTCCTCCGGCCCCATGAAGATCCGGTCCCCGTTGACCGGCGAGGCAAAGGTAACGCCCTGCTCGCTCACCTGGCGCAGGTCGGCCAGGCTCCATACCTGGAAGCCGCCGGAGTCGGTGAGGATCGGCCCCGGCCAGTGCATGAAATCGTGCAGGCCGCCGTGCGCCCGGATCACCTCGAGGCCCGGGCGCAGCATGAGGTGAAAGGTGTTGCCGAGGATGATTTCCGCGCCGGTCTCGCGCACCTCCTCCGGCGTCATGGCCTTCACCGAGCCGTAGGTGCCCACCGGCATGAACGCCGGCGTCGCCACCGCGCCACGCGGCAAGTCCAGGCGGCCGCGCCGCGCCCGGCCGTCGCTGGCGATCAATTCGAACTGCATGACCGGCTTGCCGATGCGGGCCTCACACGCGCGCCGCCACCATGACGCGCTTGCCGAACTTGAGCTGCTCATAGGCATCCGCAGGCGGCTGCAGCACCGTGACCTCGCGAAAACCCACTTTCTCCAGCAACCACAGCAGCCCCTCGAGGCTCGGCACCAGGCAGATGCCGGTCACGCTGGCTTCCGGCCCGTGCGTCTCTTGCGTTTCGTCGACCAGGCCGAAGGCGCCCTGGAGCGGTTTCACGAACCGGTAACTGCCGAAATCGACCGGGCCGCTCATGCCCGGCACCAGCTGCGTCTCCACCAGGCACAGATCGTTGCACAGGGCCCGGCAGGTCCGCAGTGCCCCCACCGGGTTTTCCAGGTGGTACAGCAGGCCGAGCATCATGACCACATCGAACCGGCCCAGGGCGGACGGTTCCAGGGCGTGGATGTCCCCCGCCATGAACGATGCCTGGCCGAGCCCGTAGGCCTCGGCGATCAGCCGCGAATCCTCCACGTGCTGCGCCCGGGCGTCCACGCCGAGCACTTCCCGGCACCCCCGGCGCGCGAGCTGCACGGCGAAGTATCCCTGGTGGCAGGCCAGGTCCAGGGCGCGCAGGGCCTGCCAGTCGTCGCCGAAGTGGGCGTTCAGCGCCTGCTCCACCATCGACCACCGCGTGTCGTGCACGGCGTCCAGTTCGCCCCCGTGATAGGTGGGCGCGCGCGTGCCGTCAGGCAGCTCATAGGCGTAAAACCATTCGCGGGCGCGGATTTGTTCCAGCAGCGTCGACATCGTGTTCGTGCGCGTTTCGGGTCGCGGTGAGTCCAATCAGCGGGCCTATTCTGACACCCCGGCCCTCACGTCACCAGCATGGCATCGCCGTAGCTGAAAAAGCGGTAACCCTGCCCGATCGCATGCCGGTAAGCCGCCAGTACCGCCTCGCGTCCGGCGAAGGCGCACACCAGCATGATGAGGGTCGACTCCGGCAGGTGGAAATTGGTCAGCAGCCCGTCGATCACGCGGAATTCGAACCCCGGATAGATGAACAGCCGGCTGTCGCCTGCGAACGGCTGCAACTGCCCGCCCTGCGCGGCGGTCTCCAGGCTGCGGACCGCCGTGGTGCCGACCGCGATCGTGCGCCCCCCCCGCTGCCGTGCGGCGGCCACCGCCGAGCAGGCCTCCGCGCCGACCTCCAGGTACTCGGCATGCATGCGGTGATCCTCGATGCGGTCCACGCGCACGGGCTGGAAGGTGCCGGCCCCCACATGCAGGGTGACCCAGGTGGTTTCGATCCCGCGCTGCGCCAGGGCATCCAGCAGGGGCGCGTCGAAGTGCAAACCGGCGGTCGGGGCCGCCACCGCACCCGGTCGCCGGGCATACACGGTCTGGTAGCGCTCGCGGTCCTGCGCGGCATCCTCGCGCTCGATATACGGCGGCAGCGGCACGTGCCCCAATGCCGCCAACAGCTCATGCAGGCTGCGCCACGGCCCTCCCTCCGGCAGCACGAGACGGAAGAATTCTCCCTGCCGCGCCGCGACCTGCAACGCGCTGCCGTCGTCCAGCCGCAAGGCGCTGCCGGCGCCCGGCTTTTTGCTGACGCGCAGTTGCGCCAGGCAGCTGCGCTCATCGAGCAGGCGCTCGACCAGGATTTCGACCCGCCCGCCGGTCTCCTTGCGCGCTGGCAGCCGGGCGGGGATGACGCGGGTGTCGTTGAACACCAGCAGGTCGCCCGGCTGCAACAGGTCCGGCAAGTCCGCGAAGCGGTGATCGGTGCAGCGCCCCGAGTCCCGCGCCAGGTGCAGCAACCGGCTGCCGCTGCGTTCCGCGGCCGGGTACTGGGCAATCCGTTCCGCTGGCAGGTCGTAGTAAAAATCGCTGCGTTTCATCGACCGAGAGCCACCTGGCACCCAGCTAACCTCGGTACCGGGCTGTTCGGCCGGCCACGAATCCGCGGCTTCGACCCCATCGGCCCCGACTTGACCCTATAATCTGGCGCGGGGCCCGCACAGGAAGCACCATGCTCAAAATCGACATGCATGCGCATATTCTGCCGGAAGACTGGCCGAACCTGGGCGCAAAATACAATACGCGTGGATTTCCCTACCTCGAACGGCATGACGGCCGCTGCCTGATCATGCGCGATGGCGAGTTCTTCCGCGAGATCTGGCCCAACTGCTGGGACGACCGGGTGCGCATCGAGGAATACGAAACCTTCGGGGTCGACGTCCAGGTCATCTCCACCGTGCCGGTGATGTTCTGCTACGACCAGCCGGCAGCGCTCGGCCTGGAGATCGCCCGGTTCCTCAATGACGACGTCGCCCGGCGCCAACACGACCATCCGCGCCGGATCATCGCGCTCGGAACCCTGCCCATGCAGGATGTCTCGCTGGCCATCGAGGAGCTGCGCCGGCTGCGCGAGCAGCTGGACGTGCGGGGCGTCCAGATCGGCTCCAACATCAATGACCGCAACCTGGACGATGCCGAGCTCTTCCCGGTGTTCGAGGCCGCCGAGGACCTGGGCATGGCCATCCTCGTACATCCCTGGCAGATGATGGGGCGCGACAAGATGCCCAGGTTCTGGCTGCCCTGGCTGGTGGGCATGCCCGCGGAGCTGAGCCGCGCCATCTGTTCGATGATTTTTGGCGGGGTGCTGGAGCGCTTGCCGGGGCTGAGCATCTGCTTCGCGCACGGCGGCGGCTCGTTCCCCTACACCATCGGCCGCATCGAGCACGGCTTCAACATGCGGCCCGACCTGGTGGCGACCGACAACCCGGTCAACCCCCGGGAATACCTGGGCCGCTTTTTCGTCGACTCGGTCACCCACGACCCGCAGGCGCTGCGTTACCTGCTGGACGTGGTGGGCGACGACCAGGTGATGCTGGGCACCGACTACCCGTTCCCGCTCGGGGAACAGGAGCCGGGCCGCCTGATCGAAAGCCTGGGGATGCCGGCCGCGACGCGCGCCAAGCTGTTCCACGCCAACGCCCTGCGCTGGCTGGGGCTGGATGCGGACGCGTTCCGGTGATCGCCACCATCGACTGGCGTGGCCGCACCCTGCGGGTGGACTATGCCGCCGGCAGGGCGCTCGCCATCCCGCTCGACTTCCACGGCCCGCAGCCCGCCTTCTTCACCGCCCGGCGGGCCCGGGCCCGGGCCCTGCAGGAGGAGGGTTTCACCGGCGACGTGCGGCAGGGTGGCTCCTGCAATGCCGAGGTGCTCGAGTTCGTGCCGCATTGTCACGGCACCCACACGGAATGCATCGGGCACCTCCGGCCCGGCGGGGGAGCGGTTCAGGACCTCATCTTCCCGGGCCCGGTCCTGGCGCGCCTGGTGACCCTCGAGGCCCCGCCGGCGGATGCCCCGGGCTGCAGCGGCCCCACCCTGGGCCAGGCGGGCCTGCAGCGGGCGCTGCAGGATGCGGGCCCGGCGGACTGGGAGGCGCTGGTGGTTCGCACCCGGCCTGCGCAGGCTGGAGCGCCCTACGTGGACTACGCCCGGGCGGAACCTTACCCGGTGTTCAGCGCGGATGCGATGCGCTGGCTGGCGGCCCGCCCCCTGCGCCACCTGCTGCTGGATACCCCCTCGCTGGATCGCGCCGACGACCCGCAGTTGAGCTTGCACCGCGTCTGGTGGGGCCTGGCGACAGGCGCGCCCGAACCGGCCGTGGATCCGGCCAGGCGCAGCATCACCGAGATGGTCCACGTGCCGACGGACCTCCCCGATGGCGACTACTGGCTGCACCTCGAGTTGTCACCCCTGCGCTCGGACGCAACGCCCAGCCGGCCCATGCTGTACCCGCTGGTGGAGGCATCGGCATGACGTCCCGGCCGGCGGAAATCGAGCGCCTCGATGCCGAGGACGCGCTGGGCGCATTTCGCGACCAGTTCTGGCTGCCGGCCTGCGACGACGGCAGCCCGCAGGTGTATTTCTGCGGCAACTCGCTGGGCCTGCAGCCGAAACGCGTGGCGGCCGCCCTGGAGGAGGAAATGACCGCCTGGCGGGAATTGGCCGTCGAGGGTCATTTCAAGGCCCGCCATCCGTGGGTGTCTTACCACGAGGAACTGCGGCAGCCCCTCGCCGAGCTGACGGGGGCGCGGCCCGACGAGGTGGTGGCCATGAACTCCCTGACCGTCAACCTGCACCTCATGATGCTCAGCTTCTACCGTCCGGACCCGCACCGCAACCGGATCGTGATCGAACGGCAGCCGTTCCCCTCCGATCGGTACGCGGTGGAGTCCCAGGTGCGCCTGCATGGCCTGGACCCGGACGAATGCCTGGTGGAACTGGGGGCGGCGGACACGCTGACCATCGGCGAGGCCATGGTGGAGGACTACCTGGACCGCGAGGGTGAGCGGGTAGCCATGGTGCTGTGGCCGGGTGTGCACTACGCCAGCGGGCAGCGGTTCGACCTCGGCCGACTGGCCCGCGCGGCGCACCGGGCGGGCGCGGTGGCGGGATTCGACCTGGCCCACGCGGTCGGCAACGTGCCCTTGACGCTGCACGAGGACGGCGTGGATTTCGCCGTTTGGTGCAGTTACAAGTATCTGAACTCGGGGCCGGGGGCGGTGGCCGGTTGCTTCGTGCACGAGCGCCATGCGGGCCGCGGCGACCTGCCGCGGCTGCACGGCTGGTGGGGTAGCGACCCGGGCTCACGCTTCCTGATGTCCGAGCGATTCGTGCCGGCGCCCGGCGCGGATGCCTGGCAGCTTTCCAACCCGCCGATCCTGGCCATGGCGCCCGTGCGGGAGTCGCTGGAACTGTTCCGCGAGGCCGGCATGGAACGCTTGCGCCACAAGTCGCTGGCGCTGACCGGCCTGCTGGAACGGTTGATCCTCGAACACCTCGATGAGCATCTGCAAGTGATCACGCCGGCCGAACCGGAGCGGCGCGGCTGCCAGCTTTCGCTGCGGGTTCGCGGCGGGCGCGAGGCCGGGCGGGCGCTGTTCCATCACCTCAACGAAGCCGGCGCCATCACCGACTGGCGGGAACCGGACATCATCCGAGCGGCACCGACACCCCTGTACAACCGGTTCGCCGACTGCTGGGATTTCGTGCAGCGCCTTCGCGCGTTTTTCAGCTAGCGATGCAGGTTTCCGCTACCCGCGAGGTGGTCATCGTCGGCGCCGGCCTGGCGGGCACGCTGCTGGCCCTGCTGCTGGCACGGCGAGGGTTTCGGGTCGAGGTGTTCGAACGCAATCCCGACCCGCGCGGCGGGCACGCGGCGGCGGGGCGCTCCATCAACCTGGCGCTGGCCGAGCGCGGCCGGCATGCCCTGCGACTGGCGGGGATGCTGGAAGCGGTGGATCGTTTCACCCTGCCGATGCGCGGGCGCATGTTGCACGACCTGGACGGCCACCTGACCTTGCAGCCCTACGGCGCGGACGCGAGCGAGGTCATCTACTCCACGCACCGCGCGCTGCTCAACCGGACCCTGCTCGATGCGGCCGAACAGACCGGCCAGGTGCAGGTCCACTTCGATCACCGCCTGGAGCACGTGGACTGGCACGAGCGGCACCTGGCGTTCAGGGACCCGCAGGGCAGCCGGCAGATCCACCCGTTCGAGGTGCTGATCGGTGCCGACGGGGCCGGCTCGGCGGTGCGCGAGGCGATGAGCGCGATCGAGGACCTCGGCGTGAGCGAGGAGTTGCTGGACCACGGTTACCGCGAGCTCACCATCACCCCCGCGGCCGATGGCGGATTCCGCGCCGACCCGCACGCGCTGCACATCTGGCCGCGGGGCGGCTTCATGCTCATCGCCCTGCCCAACATGGACGGCAGTTTCACCGCGACGCTGTTCCTGCCGAACGACGGCAAACCCGGATTCGCGCAACTGGCCACCTGGCCCGCCCAGCAAGACTTCATGCATCACCAGTTCCCCGACGCGGTGCCCCTGCTCACCCGCCTGCAGGCCGATTTCCGGGACAACCCCGTGGGGCTGCTGGGCACCATCCGCTGCCGGCGCTGGCACGCCGACGGCCGCGCGCTGCTGATCGGCGACGCCGCGCACGCCGTGGTGCCCTTCCATGGCCAGGGCATGAACGCGGCCTTCGAGGACGTGGTGGAGTTGGCGCATTGCCTGGAGAACACCGGCCAGGACTGGCAGTCGGTGTTCGCGACCGTCGAGGAGCGCCGCATCGCCAACGCCAACGCCATCGCGGACATGGCGCTGGAGAACTACGTCATCATGCGGGACGCGGTGCGCGACCCGCGATTCCTGTTGCGCAAGGCCCTCGAGCACGAACTGGAACGGCGCCACCCGCAGCGCTTCGTGGCACGCTACTCACTGGTGATGTTCCACCGCATCCCCTATGCCGAGGCCTATGCCCGGGGCGCAACCCAGGCGGCCATTCTCGACCGGCTTCTGCGGGAGGCGGACGCGCTCGCGGCGGTCGACTACGCGCTCGCCGAGCGCCTGATCAGCGAGCGGCTCGACATCCTGCAGGAGCCCGTCTGAGCCCCTGCCAGCCTAGTCGCAGGCCAGCGTGTCGGTCAGCTTGGAGATGCTGTCGGTCCGCTGCACGTTGCCCGAGACGGGCGCCATGAACAGGTAATCCAGCGTCCACTGGCCGCTGGTGCTGGACTGGAAGCCATGGGTCAGCGTGCCCACCGCCTCGGAGGTCACCGGCGCCTCGCCGCACACGGCGCAGAACCCGCTGAATTGCAACAGGCTCAGGTCATTGCCCTCCGGTTCCGCGCCGAGCAGCCAGCGCGGCAGGCCGAACAGATCGAAGACGTAGTGAATCTGGGCGTGGGCAAAATCGTTGAATACCACGCTGGCGCCACCGAGGCCGTCGAATCCGGGATACCAGATGCCGGTGACACTGAGGACGCCGCCATTGACCTGCGGGCAGGTGTTGACCGTGATCGGCTCCATCCGGTCGCTGCCGGACGCGCCGTTCACGGTGAACGAGAACACCGCATCATCCACCGCCAACAGGGTGATGCTGATCCGCCCCACGACGGTGCCCTGTTGCCTGCTCCCATCATTGGTGAAACGCAGCAGCTCGGCCGTCCAGACGTTGCCGGTCGGGGCCGGGCCCGAGGCGATGTACCACACGGACGTGCCGTCCT
>JABAOE010004880.1_pt3 | contig 47004 bp, 48 predicted proteins | sample 7062141 | NCBI WGS metagenome assembly JABAOE01 (sample SAMN14538627, study PRJNA623070) | marine sediment metagenome | biome: marine biome [ENVO:00000428]; feature: marine pelagic biome [ENVO:01000023]; material: deep marine sediment [ENVO:00002113] | place: India: Gulf of Khambhat ...
CCCGCCCGGTCGAAGTATTCCTGGAAATTGCCGATATCCATGATCGCCGCGTCGGGCGGAACGAGATCGCTGTCCAGGATATCAGCGACCTTGAGCCGGTAGACCTTTTCATAAATGGAGGCTTCAAGGGTGCCCCCCTTCCTTATGTTGTGCCGGCTCGCAAACGTTCTCGTGACGAGGACTCCGTTTGGCTCCCGGAAATAGTCCTCCATGTTGAACCGTTTTTCCCCCTTTGCACCGAGAAAGGGGATCATCGAGACCGTGTAGATCCCCACGACCTCGATCGCTTCCTGTGACCCGGAAAGGTAGCCCGTCGTCTTTATGACGGGGAAACTGCCCCTTACCCGGGAGCGGACGGGAACGTAGACCTCCTCGCTGAAGTCTATCCCCGCGGTATGGCGAATCTCGTGGCTCGAACGCGGGTTTATCCCCCTGATATCGGCCTCGAAGGAGGATATCGCCCTGTCCGACGCCAGCCTCACGCCCACGAAGAGGCCGACCCCCAGGGCGACGCCGACGACCGACAAAAAAGTGAGGAGCTTCTCTTCCCGTATGGTCCGCAGCACGAGGAGCCGTATGAGCCGGGAAAACTTCATTGCCCTATCGTCCCGTCCTTTATCCTGATAGTCCTGGTGCCATACCCCGCCACCACCACATCGTGGGTGACGAGAATGACCGTTTTCCCCCGCCTCACCGCTATACCTTTGAGCAGCTCCATGATATGCCTTCCTATCCGGCTGTCGAGGTTTCCCGTCGGCTCATCTGCAAGGATGACATCGGGGTCGTGGATAAGAGCCCTGCAGATGGCAACCCGCTGCTGCTCTCCCCCGGAGAGCTCGTGGGGATAGGCGCCTTCCTTTCCGCCCAGCCCGACCAAACCCAGCTGTGCGGTTATCCTCTCCTCGTAGCCTTTCGCACCGTTCAAAAGGAGCGGCATTTCCACGTTCTCGTAAGCCGTCAGGTTGGGCAGGAGGTTGAAGAACTGGAAGACGTAACCGACCCTCTTTCTCCGGTAGAGGGTGAGCTGCCCCTCGGAGTATCCCGTTATCTCCTCTTCATTGACGATGATCCTTCCCCTGTCGGGCCGGTCAATCCCGCCGATCAGGTTGAGGAGGGTCGATTTCCCCGAGCCGGAGCTCCCCATGATGGATAGGAAGGTGCCGGCTGCAACCGTCAGGTCGAGGCCGCAGAGGACGCGGTTGTCTCCATAGCTCTTTTCGATTCCTGCGAGCTCTATCACTGGTCCCCCGGATATCCCGTCAGCTCCACGTATGCCCGCCCCGTAGCGGACCCCTCGACACGGCAGGCGCCCTCCCAGTAATAGTTTCCTGTTGAAAAGGGCGCAACGAACTCCTGGTCCTGTATCAGGGGGGTCACGGTCAGGTCCACCTTTTCACCGGGGACCCGCACCGTCCACGCAGACGGGTACCGGGCACCCGTTTTCTTCGAGCGGTAGTGGCCGAGGGGACGAAGGAAGAACTCGTCCTTTTTCAGAATTCTGTAGGTTCCATCCCGGTTCACCAAGGTCCCCGTCGAAAAGTCGTCGATGGCCCCGTCCGCCTTCCTCAGCCGGTAGAGCATGATCTCCCTGCCATCATCGAGCTGTATGGCAAACCAGTCCCACCCTTTGAGGTTTCCCAGCTGGCCCCGTGAGGATATCTCCCTGTCAAACCAGCTCTTCCCGCGAACACCGATCGAACGGTCCCCGATCTTCACCGTCCCCACCGTTTCAAGGTCCGTATTGGAGATATAAATGGAGGCGAGAAGGGGGTCGTCACTCGATTTTCTCGAAAAACCCGCATCCCCGTTGAGCACATAGGGCTTTTCGGGCACGAGAGTAAGGTCGACAGCCCGTCCTTCGCCCGCCGCCTTCAGGCGAAGCTTCTCCATACTGCCCTCGAGAAGATCATCCCCCACCCATACGCTCAGGCGGTCCCGCTTTGCACCGGAAAAGCCGAAGGCCCCGCCGTCCATGCTTTCGCGGTAATAGTATTCCTGCCCCTCGATATCGGAGAGCGCAAAATGGGAGATGAAAAGGGTGTTCAGGCCGAAGCGTGATTCGTACTTTTTCTTCTGCACGTTGACCGCAAAAAACGTTATTTCATACCCGAACTCCCTTCCCTCCCCGGTGAACAGGTGCCCGGTGAAATACCACCACTGCACCCGGTAGTCCTCTTTGAAGTGGATATCAGCCGGAAGTTTCACCCGGTACCCCGGCAGGACATCCCGGTACTCCTGCCCGAAGGAGTGGACAGGGGCCCCAAAAAACAGCGTGAGGAGGAGCAAGAAGGGGACGAATGTCCTTCCTATCCCGGGCCTTGCGGCATGTGCTCGCCGATATTCCATCAGAAGCCTTCTTTATTCCACCCAGATCGATGGACACGATCATGAGAGCCCGATGTGTCACCCCTCTCTTTATTGTACTGCATCGCGCAGATGCTGTTCCCTGCCCGGCAATGGCAGATCCGCTCATGGGGGTGACGATTACCGGCATAAATGCCACAGAGACCTTCATATTCCCACCGCCTTCCGTCCATCACCCATAGGATGCAGTTTTTTCGGCCTCAGTTCACATGAACCCGGACGGTTGGAGGTCACCCTTTCTTTTCCCGGTAACGGATCCTTGCCTCATCGATGCATCTCACCGCCGAGTCCCGGTCCTCCCACCCGTAGATACCGGTCTTTTTCTGTTCCAGGTCCTTGTAAATGGAGAAGAAGTGCTCTATTTCCTTCAGGAGGTGAGGGTTCACATCCGCCAGGTTCTCGATGTGGTTCCAGAGGGGATCGAAAAGGGGGACACACAGGATCTTTTCGTCGGGGCCCTTCTCATCGTGCATCCTGAAGAGGCCAACCGGTTTTGCCTCGATGATACATCCCGGAAATGTCGGTTCCCACACGAGCACGAGGGCGTCCAGGGGGTCGCCGTCCAGGGCGTGGGTCTCCATGATGAAACCGTAATCGCTCGGGTAGTGGACGGCGGAAAAGAGCATGCGGTCGAACCGGATCCTCCTTGACTCCTTGTCGTACTCGTACTTGTTCCTGCTCCCTTTCGGGATCTCTATCATCACCTCCACCCGGGTTTCCCCGCTCACTTCGCTTTCGTTGACCGACATCGTGCCTCCTTACATGGGGGTTTCACGGCGTGCGGGTCTCGCTCTGAAAAAACATGCTGCGGAAACTTTCTCAGATCCACTTCCTTCTCCTGAAGTAGAGGCCCATCCCTACCGCCACCGACACCACGACGACCCAGAAGAGGGGGTATCCGAACCTCCATTTCAGTTCGGGCATGAACTCAAAGTTCATCCCGTACACTCCCGCGAAAAATGACAGGGGAATGAACAGGGTGGCAATCAGCGTCAGGATCTTCATGACCTCGTTCATCCTGTTGCTCACGCTCGAAAGGTAGATGTCGAGCATTCCAGAAACCATGTCCCGGAAGGTCTCGATAGTGTCCATCACCTGGACGGCGTGGTCGCGCACATCCCCGAGGTAAACTCGCGTTCCTTCCCGGATGAGGTCCGATTCCCCGTGTTCGAGGCTTCCGATCGCCTCTCTCAGCGGCCAGATCGACTTTCGCATGAACAGCAGCTCCCTCTTCAAAGCATGAATCGTCTGAAGCGTGGATGGAGTCGGGTCCGATACCAGCTCCTCCTCGATTCCTTCGATCTTTTCGCCAAACAGCTCCAGGATGCCGAAGTAATTATCGACGACCGCATCCAGGAGCGCATAACCGAGGTAGTCGGACCCGCTCTTCCGCACGCGCCCTTTCCCCTTGCGCAACCGTTCCCGGACCGGTTCGAATACGTCTCCAATCCTCTCCTGGAAGGAGATCAGGTAGTTCGGGCCCAGGATGAGGCTGAGCTGCTCGGCGTGGGTTTCCACCTTCTCCCTGTCTATGAAAAACATCTTCAAAACGACGTAGATATAGTGCTCGAATTCTTCAACCTTGGGCCGCTGGCCCGTGTTGAGGATATCTTCGAGGACGAGGGGATGGACATCGAAGTGTTTCCCTATCTTTTCGATGACGGCCACATCGTGGAGCCCGTCTATATTGATCCAGGTAACCGTCGGCCTTTCGGCAAAGGGAAAGCAATCTTCAACCGACTCTGCCTCTATTTCCTCGATGCGCTCCTGGTCGAAATCTATTATCCTGATCCTGGCCTTCTCCATTTTCTTCTCGCCGACGTGGGTGAGCGTACCCGGTGAAAGGCCGACTTTCTGTGATTTTTTCTTGGTAAATTTCCGCATCTCCTGCCACCTCCCCATTCAAAATCTTATCCGGTATCCCTTTACGGCACGTTGATTTCGTCTCTTTTTTACCACGATTGTACAATGCCTACCCACAAGAGAGGGAGAACTTTTCGATACATTCCCGATTGAGCGGGAGGGCGATGGCGACCGGAGCCATCCCTTTCCATCCACCTGCTACTTGACCCCCGAAAAAAAGAGATGGGCAATGGCGCCGGCAACGGGAGGAAGCAGGAACGTGCTTGCCAGGCGGACGGCGGTGAACTTCCAACCCATGATCCCCACCTCCATCGGCAGCCGGGCAACGGCCCACAGGGACCACCCGGTGACGAAGGCAACGGCCGTTCCCATGCTCGCACCGGAGTGCAGGAGCGCAGCGGCAAGGGGGAGGCTCACGTACGGGCCTCCGGGGGCAAGCCCCCCCGCAATCGTACCGATAACAATGCCACGGAAACCCGACTCCGCACCGACCCACTTCGATACGAGTTCTCCGGGGAGAAGGACCTGGACCATGCCGGCCACGACAAAAGCGAAAAAAAGAAGAGGAAGTATCTCAAAAAGCAGGTGAGCAGACGTCCTGAGCCCGGCAACGTGCTCTCCCTGGCCCCGTTTGAACCCGACCAGGATAAGCCCCAGGGCGATTACAGCCATGAATATCGTCGGCAGAAGCATCTTTTTCCCCCCTCTTTTGTCGTTTCTTTCCCGCACCATGCAGGTGAGATCTCCTTTCTTCGTCCCTCTATCTGTTCATAACACGACCTCGGTAAAAAACGCTACCCTCCCTGGCAGATCGGCTCCCGTACCTTTTGCTCCTGAGAAATATTATCGTAGGCCGTTCCCCCTTCCGGCCGGATGCTTCCCCACCATTTCAGGCAGCCTCTTTCATGAAACTTTTTCCTCCCGGGTAAATCTTTTATGGTAGAGAGCGCCCCGCATTCTGAAAAGAGGCACATGGTGGAAAAAAACATCCAAAAAACCGTAGACAATCCCGTTCTCGTTCTCGGTGCAACGGGGTACGTGGGAAACCGTCTCGTGCCATTTCTGGCAAAGAGGGGGTACCGCGTTCGCGCGGCGGCCCGCTCGATAGACAGGCTTTCGGAGCGCCCTTTCGCGTCCCACCCGGGCGTCGAGCTGGCGGCCGCAGATGTCTTCGACAGAGAATCACTGGAAAAAGCGTGCCGGGGATGCGGCGCCGTCTACTACCTGGTCCACTCGATGAACCCCGAGGCAGGCGATTTTTCAGACGCCGACCGGAGAGCAGCGGAAAACATGGTCCGTGCGGCAGAAAAAGCGGGCGTAGGCCGGATAATCTACCTCGGCGGTCTCGGCGATGAGAGCCCCGATCTGAGCACCCACCTTCGGTCGAGGGCCGAAGTGGGGAAGATCCTTCAGTCGGGCAGCGTGCCCGTAACCTATCTGCGCGCCGCGATGATAATCGGGTCGGGCAGCGCCTCCTTTGAAATTTTGCGGTATCTCGTGGACCGGCTTCCCCTGATGATCACGCCGCGCTGGGTGAGCACGCAATCCCAGCCCATAGCCGTCAGCAACGTTCTCACCTACCTGGCGGGCTGCCTCGAGAATCCCGAGACCAAGGGGCGCACTTTCGACATAGGGGGCCCCGACATCCTCACCTACCACAAACTGATGGAAATATACGCACAGGAAGCCAAACTTCCCAGGCGCTTCATTATCCCCGTACCCGTTCTGACACCCCGTCTCAGCTCATACTGGATCCATCTCGTAACGCCGGTACCCGCCGCACTTGCCCGGCCCCTCGCGGAAGGGCTGAAAAACCCCACCGTCTGCAGGGAGGAGACGATCCGGAAACTGATACCCCAGAGCCTTCTGACCTGTCGAAGCGCTATCAGAAAATCCCTCGCCTTCTCACACCACGACCTGAGAAGCGGGGAGGATGAGGATTTTCCCCCCGATTTTCCCGCTGAAGGGACCCACCCCGGGGACCCCGCGTGGGCGGGGGGTACGAGGTTCCATGACTACCAGCGAATAGTCATCGAGGGAAAACCGGAGGACATCTGGGACCCCGTTGAGCGTATCGGGGGAAGATCGGGCTGGTACTACGCAAACTGGCTCTGGCGCTTTCGGGGATTGATCGACAGGATAATCGGCGGAGCGGGACTTTCCCGGGGGCGGAGAAGCGAGACCACCTTGAAACGCGGGGACAGGGTCGACTTCTGGACGGTTGCGGCCATCGACCCCCGGAGAGAGCTCCGGCTGGTCGCCGAGATGATACTGCCGGGCTGCGCAATGCTCGATTTCAGCATCAAGCAGCTCGGGCCGGGGAACACGGAGCTGCAGCAGAGATCATGGTTCGTCCCGAGCGGCCAGGCAGGCATCCTCTACTGGTACCTGCTCTACCCCTTTCACCGCATCATCTTTTCGGGTATGCTGAGAGAGATTGCCAGGCGCTCCGAAAAGGCCGTTGTCCGCGGCCCGGAATTTTTCAGGGTGGGAACCTAAAAAGGGCCGAACTCAGGGGAAGCACCGGTTGGCATGAAACTGAACACCATCCATCGCACGCTAATGCTGCCCATATCCATTCACGAAGCGTGGGCATTTTTCTCGAACCCCCGGAACCTGTCGCTCATCACGCCCCCGTCACTGGGCCTCGAAATCAGCCCGGATATCCCCGATATGATTTATCCCGGCATTATCATCACCTACCGTGTCAGGCCTGTCCGGGGAATCCCCGTCACCTGGGTGACAGAGATAACCCACATGAGAAAACCCTTCCTTTTCGTGGACGAGCAGCGTTACGGCCCCTACCGGTTCTGGCATCACAAACACCTTTTCAAGGAAACCGATGGGGGGGTCGAGGTGGAAGACCTGGTCCACTATGCCCTCCCCTTCGGGCCCCTGGGGAGTGTGCTGAACAGGTTGTTCATCGAGAGGAAGCTGGATGCAATTTTCGACTTCCGGCGACGGTATCTCACGATGAAGTTCGGGTCCCTCCCCGGAAAAGGGGAAGGGGCCCGGGTTTGACAGGGTTTCCATGATCCAGCGGGAACGGATAAAGATCCTCAAAGACACCGCTCCAAAGAAGGGGGCGTACGTCCTCTACTGGATGCAGGCCTCGCAGAGGGAGGAGTGCAACCACGCGCTGGAATACGCGATCAAAGTGGCAAACGAGTACGGCCTCCCCCCCCTGGTATTTTTCGGCATCACCGATGACTACCCCGAGGCCAACGAGCGGCACTACGGGTTCATGCTGGAGGGGCTGAAAGAGGTTAAATCCTCACTGGAAAAGCGGGGTATCAAGCTGGTCCTTCGCCACCTTTCCCCAGAAACGGGGGCCGAGGAGCTTGCCCGGCGCGCATCGGTTATCGTCGTAGACCGTGGCTACACGAGGCTGCAGCGGTCGTGGCGGGAACGGCTCGCGGCGCGCGCGGACTGCCCCGTGATACAGGTGGAGAGCGACGTGGTCGTACCCGTCGAGGATGCTTCCCCGAAGGAAGAGTACAGCGCCGCCACGCTGAGGCCGAAAATCAGCCGGAAGCTCGAGAAATACCTCGTCCCCCTCAAAAAGACCCCGGTGAAGAGGGAGTCGTCCCACATGAGGTTTGCGGCTTTTTCGATAGGCGATACGGAGACGGCGCTCTCCCGGCTGCAGATAGACAGGAGCGTGCGGTGGCGACAGGTCCCCTACCGGGGGGGAACGGCCCGCGCGAAAAAACTCCTCGAGGATTTTATCGAGAACAAGCTCGACCGGTACCACGACCTGAGAAACGACCCCACCCGGGACGCAACCTCACACATGAGCCCCTATCTGCACTTCGGCCAGATATCGCCGCTGTACGTTGCCCTCAAAGTGGATTCGCGCAAGAGCCCGGGCAAGGCGGCCTACCTGGAGGAGCTCATCGTCCGCAGGGAGCTGGGAATAAATTTCGTCCGGTACAACGGACACTATGACAGCTTCGAAGGGATCCCGAACTGGTGCAGAAAAACCCTCAGGGAACACGAAAGGGACGAAAGGGGGTTCGCCTACAGCCGCGAGGAGCTCGAGGAGGGAAGGACCCACGACCCCTACTGGAACGCCGCCCAGAAAGAGATGGTCCTCACGGGGAAGATGCACGGATATATGCGGATGTACTGGGGAAAAAAGATACTGGAGTGGACGAAGAAACCGGAGGAGGCCTTCGCCATTGCCCTTTTCCTGAACAACCGGTATGAAATAGACGGAAGGGATCCGGGGGGGTTTACCGGCGTCGCCTGGTGCTTCGGAAAGCACGACAGGCCCTGGGGCAAGCGTCCCATCTTCGGAACGATACGCTACATGAACGACAAAGGGCTCAGGCGGAAGTTCGACGCCGACGGGTACGTGAAAAAAATTGAGCAGATGCGCCCGTGAATGGGCTATGCTGAGCATTGAAAGACCACGACGAAACGCATGACGGACAAGGAGTTATGGAAAAGAGGGTGAAAATAGGTATCAGCACCTGCCTTCTCGGGGAACGGGTCCGCTATGACGGCAACCACCAGCTCGACCGCTTCCTCACGGACACACTCGGCAATTACGTGGACTACGTGCCCGTCTGCCCCGAGGTGGAAGCGGGATTTCCGACGCCGAGGGAATCCTTCCGCCTCATCGGGGATCCGGGTTCCCCGCGCCTCGTGACCACGAAGACGGGCATAGACCACACGGAGAGAATGCTCGGGTGGGCGAGGAAACGCATAACAGGGCTCGGCGGGGAGGGGCTCTGCGGATTCATATTCAAGAGCAAGTCCCCGAGCAGCGGGATGCGGCAGATAAAGGTCTATGACCAAAACGGCGTCCCCAGTAAAACGGGAACCGGCATTTTCGCGCGGGCATTCATGGACACCTTCCCCCTCATACCGGTGGAAGATGACGGGCGGCTCCACGATCCCCGGATCAGGGAGAACTTCATCGAGCGCATCTTCACCCTCATGAGATGGCGGGAGGCAGTTTCTCAAAAGATGAACAGGGGCACGCTCGTTTCGTTCCACACACGGCACAAGCTCCTTCTCCTCTCCCACAGCCACAATCATTACCGGACCGCGGGGAAGCTCGTGGCGCGGGCGAAGGAGGTGCCGCTATCCGAGCTCTACGCCAGATACCAGGAACTCCTCATGGATGCCATGAGGCTGATGACTACGAATCGCAAGAATGCAAACGTGCTCCAGCACATAATGGGGTACTTCAAAAAAGTTCTCACGAAAGACGAGAAGCAGGAGCTTCTGGAGATAATCCAGCTTTACCGCGACGGCACCTACCCGCTGGTCGTCCCCATAACGCTGGTCAACCATTACGTGCGCAAATATGACGAGCCCTACCTGAAAACACAGTACTTTTTGAACCCGCACCCCCTGGAACTGAAGCTGAGAAACCACGTTTAGCCATCGGCAACAGCCGGGGGAGACGCTCATCCACATCAATCACGCTATCTCCACCCGCGCATCCGTGTCGAAGGGGTTCGTCCTGACGGCAAGGGAGAAGAGATAGGGATAGTCCTTCTTCAGGTGCCGCATATATTCGATCCACTCCGCTATGAGGTGGTTGTAGGCCCGGTGGATATCCTCGCTGAGATGGTCCAGGTCATTTTCGGGAAGGTTGACTAACTTATCCCGGCTGGCGAGCTCGTCTTTTACGTGAAACACGGCCCACAGAAGATGGGTAAAGGAATCGTGCTCGAGCAGGATCGGGTTCTCCAGAAGCCTGAGCATGAAGGTCCTCTTCCCGATCAGGAAGCTGCGGAGGAATTCAAGGTTCCCCTGCCTGCTGTCTATTTCGTGGCGGACATTCTTGATGTGTCTGGCAGCCCGGTTGAAGTCCCTTTCCGTCCATCCGGCCCTCACGGCGAGATCGTCCCGCAACATATTCACGTTCCTGTCGAACTCGAAGAATGCCCGCATGAGATCGGTGCCCACCTCGCTGAAAAAGGTGCCGATCACCATGTTCATCTTCTCCATCATGGCCCGTTTCTCCCTGGTGCTGAGAAGCTGGTCGACGATGAGGGTCACGAAGAGCACCTGGATCGCAAGGAACCCGAAATCACCGATCATGTAGAGAAAAATGTGATGGGCATCCTTGAAGATCACATAGTGGAGCAGGTAGAAGAAGATAGAGGTTACAAAGAGGGAAACACCAAGGACGATCTGCCATCTGAAACGCTTCATAACCGAAAACCCTCCCTTTTTCTCGCTCTGCTGTTAGCATTTCCCGGCAAAGCCGGGACGGCCCACACCGTGCACAGAACGAAGGTTTGTGTCGCTTTCCTTTATTCTATTAGAGATGGCTTGTCCGTACAAAGAGTATCGGGAAAAAAGGGGGGAAATGCGGATCCGGGCCGGGAAGACCCGTATCCGCACAATAAACGGTAAATCACGTCACGCGACTCTCCTTACTTCCCGCATCGTGTCGGCCCACTTGAGCATGGGAACACCGTCTTTTTTGCAGGCATCGCTCTTTTCCGTCAACCTCTCTATTACCTTTTTCTCCAGCATCTCGCACAGAACCAGGAGCCCCTCCGAATTGCAGACGTGGACGAGAAGCATTCTCACGGCGTCGACAGACTGGAATACCTCCTGGTCGGTCAGCGTTCCCTTCTCCAGGAGGGAGAAGAAAGAGCGGACCGTGTGGATCAGCATGTCGTTCTCCATGTAGAAACGGTCTATGTAGTCACCCATGATCCTTTTCAGCTCGGGGTAGAAACACTCCTCCTCAAACCGGATATGCGGCCCGGACATGTTGTTTATTTTTCCCAGGATCTCGCGTGCATCCCGCACATTTTTTGCCTTGAGAGACCCTTCGAGCTTGATGAGCATGGCACAGATCTTTCTGTGCTGGTCCCGGAAATCATTCACGAGTTCTTGTGCTAATTCGGCATGTTCCATTACCCACACCTCTTCTTCGTAGTGTTCATTTCGCGTTCCAATAAGATGAAACATAATGTTTCAGGGATTCAGCAGGCAGCAAACCGCAAGCGGCCCCCCCCGACCTTCCATGCTTCTGTCGCAAACGGCTGTTTTCTTCGGTCAGCGGGAATATTTTCTGTTTGCGTATATAGCGGGATTTCCGCCGTGAAACCGGGTGGAGATATCAGTTGTTGGCGTGAGGCGGGCCTATCGCCTGGCGCCCTCTGACTGCCTGCGCCTCTCGAGAGCGAATAGCTGCCTTCTCAACCAGTAGATCCTCACGTTCCTCCAATAAATCTCCAGAGAAGACTTAACGCTGTTCACGATCCCCTTTGAACGGGCCATATCTTTCCTCCCGGGCCTTCTTATCCCCAGATCGGGGTTGCCACCTCTATTTTAATAGCAACTCCCGTGCCACAACCTAAATACTTGTTTTTATTGTTTTTTATTTTAAATAGATTGGCCTGATGAGAAAAACCCGCGCCTAAATGTGAAATATATTTCCCTGTGTGTAAATAATTACCCATTCAGGGTGCGGCACAGGATGGCTGTTGCGGGATATGAAAATGCTTGTGACAGCTGCGAAAAAAGGGTGGTATGTGGGCGAGGCCGCCGAAATCCTGCACCCGGTCTGGATTGAATCGACACTTATCCGTTTGGAAAGGGATGAAAGATGAGCGAAAACTTTCGGGATGGATTGTTTCCGGTTACTAGGGCTGATTCAGCCAGACCCGGTTTGGTTCTCCAAAATTGCCCTCGACGATGTCCAGGTCGCCATCTCCGTCAACATCTCCGAGGTCGAGCGATGTTGTGTTGGAGCTCCCCAGAGCCTGTATGTCGGGAGTGAAGTTGCCCAGCCCGTCGTTTAACCAGATACGGTTCGGCTGACCGAAGTTCCCCTCGACGATATCGAGATCCCCGTCGCCCTCCACGTCGCCGAGGGCGATCGAACTGGTGGCACTCGCCGTAAAGTTCGGCTGAAGCTTTTCGACGAATACTCCGGTGGGAAGGCCCGTGCGGTCGTTGAAATTCAACCAGACGCGGTTTAACTGGTTTTCGTTTCCCGCCACGATATCGAGGTCCCCGTCGCCGTCCACATCACCGAGTGCAACGGACACGGTATTCGGGTCGCCAAGGTTCTGGCCGGAGTTGGTAAAGAATCCAAATCCATCTTTGAAAAGCACCTGGTTGGGCTGGATGAAGTTACCCACGACGATATCGAGGTCGCCATCGCTGTCCAGATCCCCCAGGGCGACAGAGCGCGTGTCGCTGGGTTCGTTGAAGCCCTGCGGCAGATCGGCAAACAGGCCCGACCCGTCATTTATCAGCACCTGATTTACCTCCCCCCTATTTCCAACCACAATATCGAGAGCAAAATCCCTGTCCACGTCGCCAAGGGCTAAAGAAGTAGTGATCGCGGTCCTGTTTCCCAGGAACCGGTCCGTATCGATGAAGATCCCGGGGAGATTATCCGGCACAGACCGGTTGGTCCAGAGGATGTTGTTTAATTCATTGCCCTCAATGAGATCCAGGTCTCCATCATTATCGACATCGCCAAGTGACAGTGCAATCGTTCTCCCGGACCCGGAAACCTGAAGGCTCTGGCCCGAGTCCGTAAAGGTCACCGGGAAGACGCCCGCCCCGTCGTTCCGCCAGACCAGGTTCTCCAGGTTGTTTCCCTCCACGATATCGAGATCACCGTCACCATCGACATCACCGAGAACGACTGAATTGGTGGTGTTGTTTCCGATGTCCTGACCGGTTGGGAGGAAAATACCGAATGACGGGAGAGGAATGCCGTTGCCGGCGAGAACGGTCCCGGCTAACGGTTCACCGGGGTCACTGGAGGTTACGATGAGGCCGCCGTTCACCGTCCCGAGCGATTTCGGTTTGAAGGCTACCCCGACGGTGCAGTTTCTACCCGGAGACAGTACCGGGGTGACACTGTTGCAGGGGCTCGAGCCGCCGCCCGTGTCCAGCGTGAAATTCCTCGTATCGGTAAGGGCGATATCCGACACGATCAGGCTGGAGGTCCCCGAGTTTAAGATGGTAACTTCGAGAGGAGAGGAAGGTTTGTCGAAATCTACGTCCCCGAAATCATGTGCCGACGGGCCCACCTGGATATCCGGCCTTCCCGGTGGAGCGCTGCTCGTGTCCCCGCAGGACACGATGAAAAGCCAGATAGCCACCAGTGAAAGCGCCTTTACGATACTGCCCGGTATGGTCCCCATATGGTCCACCTTCCCCGCTTTCGTCTTTCCCGTTCAAGACCGGCTCTAACCGGCCGTTGTCTATCCCGCCGACTGCCCGGATCAGGGCCTCACATACTATATCGGCAGCCGGATGGCCTATATGTACACCGTCTCAATTATACCCGCAACGGGGGACACAGAGAAGAAGGATAACGCGGGCCCCCCCACCGCACTCTCGGGCGACAGGGCCTCACCATCGGCCTCCATCAGGGCTCCCTGGAGGTCTCCAGGCTCAACAGCTTCGGCCCCTGCTTCATCCGGAACCTGCCGTCAGCCGTCTCCCATATCCAGCCCGAATAGCCGTACCCCCCCACGGCTTTCACGACGAAGGCGCCTCTCCAGGACTCGGCCCTGGTCTGGTTCAGCGCAATCGTCCCGAAGCTGCCGAAGGTGTAATCCGGCACGGGGTGGCAGTAGTCTCCGCCCTTCAGGGTACGGGCAACCTCCTCCGCCTCGCCGCCGCCGAAGACAGCCGCCCTGAGCCCGTACTTGTGGTCTTTCGCCCTTTTCAGCACCTCATCCTTCGTATCGAAGGGGGTGGTGAACGCGACGGGCCCGAACACCTCCTCCCGCATTCCCAGCATGTGATCCGCCGCATCCCTCACCACGGTCGGGTAAATGAGGTTTCCCTCGATCCTTCCTCCCGAGATAATCGTCGCTCCCCCCGCCACCGCCTCCTTCAGCTGGGCCCTGATGCGGGATACGGCCAGGTCGCTCGCGACGGGAGAGACCTGCGTCTTTGCATCCCCGGGCTCTCCCACGACGAGCTTTTCGGCACCCTCCACGAGCATGTCCAGGAAATCGTCGTATATGGGCCGATGAATGAATATTCTCTTCGGTGCGGTGCAGGTCTGGCCCGAATAGGAAAACTTCGACGTCATGAGGTCGCCGAGGGCAAGGGAGAGGTCGGCATCGGAAAATACGATGAAGGGGTCCTGCCCCGGCCCCTCGAAGATGAATTTTTTCCCCCTCCTTTCGACCGCTTCCCGGTAAGGGAGCATGTTCTCGTCGTATCCGAAAACCGCGATGGAGGAGATATCGGGGTCTTTCAGGGAACCTTCGATGAAGGATCTGCCGCTCCCCCCGTAGAAGGTGATATCATCCCCGAAAATGGGCCGGTACATCGATTCCGTAAGACCCATGATATCTGAGCCCCTCGAGGAAAACTTCACGGTAACCCTGTTCCCGACCATGTACAGGGAGGTTATGGCCGTGTTCAGCCAGGCGCTGCCGTTGTACGACAGCATGAGGGCCACGCGCGACCCCGGCCCCGCAAGGGGGACCCTGCCCTCGAGAAATGCCCTCGCCCCGTCGTACATCCTCAGGCGTTCGACGGTGACATCGACCTCGTTCATGCAGTCGCTGGCGGTAAACCGGAGACTTCTGACTGCCATCGAAACGAGCGTATCACGGTTTTTCTCGAGAGCGCGGGAAAGCAACGAAACCCTCTCCAGCCTCTCATCGTAGGTCATGTCACAGCCTCCCTCTCGAGTACCGTGCCCGCCACGGCGGCAGGCAGGGCGTTCGGCGCATTTTCGCCGGCAACCGTAGGGTATCTCCTTTTCAAAAAAGGGTCAACATTCGCCACNNTAAAAAGGGCAAATGTGCCGATGTTGAAACAGATTCGGGAAAAAGTAATCAAAATAAGGAGATACACAAAAAGCGCACACTACTCACGGTATGGGGTATGCCTGATACATTGCACAGGGTAAAAGCATCCGACCTCTTCGTCGAGGCGCTGGAGAACGAAGGGGTGCGATACATCTTCGGCGTCCCGGGCGAAGAGAACCTGGATTTCATGGAGTCTTTGAGAAAATCCCGCATAGAGTTCATCGTCACGCGCCACGAGCAGGCAGCCGGCTTCATGGCGGCAACCTGGGGGAGGCTCACGGGTCAGACGGGGGTCTGCCTCTCCACGGTGGGTCCCGGGGCGACGAACTTCCTGACGGCGGCTGCCTTCGCGCAGCTCGCAGGGATCCCCATGCTCATGATAACGGGCCAGAAGCCCGTGAAGAAGAGCAAGCAGGGGGACTTTCAGATCGTTGACACCATCGAGATGATGAATCCCGTGACCAAGTTCAACAAGCAGATCATAAGCGGAAACGCTATCCCGGCCCTCGTGCGGGAAGCATTCCGGAGCGCGGAAGAGGAGAGGCCCGGCGCCGTCCACCTCGAGCTTCCCGAGGATATCTCAACCGAGTCGGCAGACGCGCGCCCCCTGGCCGTTCGGGCCGCAAGAAGGCCCGCAGCGGACGCCAAGGCCTCGGCCCAGGCCGTCGCCATGATCGAGGGGGCAGAGCATCCCCTCCTGCTGATCGGCGCAGGGGCGAACAGGAGGATGATATCGAACATGCTCATGGGGTTCGTGGAGAAGACAGGAATACCCTTTTTGAACACCCAGATGGGTAAGGGCGTCATCGATGAGACCCACCCTCTCTTTCTCGGAACGGCGGCCCTCTCCGACGACGACTTCATACACTGCGCCATCGACCGGGCGGATCTGATCATCAACGTGTGCCACGACATCGTCGAAAAACCGCCCTTCATCATGCACCAGAGCGGCACGGAGGTCATCCACGTCAACTTTTTCTCCGCACGGGTCAACGAGATCTACTTTCCCCAGCTCGAGGTGGTGGGTGACGTTGCAAACGCAATCTGGCAGCTGAAAGAGGCGATCGAGAAACAGGAACACTGGGATTTTTCCTACTTCCTGAGGATAAAGGGTCTGCTCGAGAGCCACATCGAGGAAAAAGCCTCCGACGAAGGGTTCCCTCCCCTGCCCCAGAGAATCGTGGCCGACGTGCGGGAGGTGATGCCCGACAACGGGATCGTGGTCCTGGACAACGGGATGTACAAAATCTGGTTTGCCAGGAACTACAAGGCCAGCCAGCCGAACACGCTCATCCTGGACAACGCGCTGGCCTCGATGGGGGGCGGGCTGCCCGCTGCAATGGCCACACGCCTGGTCCACCCCGGCCGGAAGATCCTGGCAATCGTCGGGGACGGGGGGTTCATGATGAACTCCCAGGAGCTGGAAACCGCGGTGAGGATGAAGCTGAACCTCGTCATTCTCCTCTTAAACGACAACGGTTACGGAATGATCCACTGGAAGCAGCGGGGGATGGGCTTCGAGGATTTCGGACTCTTTTTCGGGAACCCCGATTTCGTCAAATACGCCGAAAGTTACGGCGCACGGGGACACCGCATCGAAAAAACCGCCGAATTGGGTCCCCTCCTTTCCCGGTGCCTGAACGAGGAGGGAATCCACCTCATCGAATCCCCCATCGATTACGGGGAAAACGACCGGGTCTTCAACAGAGAGCTGAAAGAGATGGTCTGTCCGCTATGAAAAACGACGGGGATCTGAAAAAAAGGCTGGAGGCGTTTCGCCTGAAGGGTTACTCCCTTCACGTCGGCGAGGGGAAACAGCTCAGGCTCAGCGGCTGGAGGGGGATAAAGCTCTACCTCGGGGACGCCGCGGGAAACCTCTCCGACAGGCCTGTCATAGAAGGGATTTTCAGCTGGGGGAACAGGGGTAAAATTCAACCGTGGATGGATCTGATTTACACGGAGGCGGTGAGCCTGACGGGAAAGGGGGACGGAGAGGGTGCCACCCTGAGGCTCGACGACGCGGCCATCGACGGGGAACTCTTCCGGCACCTCGGCGGCCTCATACCGCGGGGGGGACACCTCATGGTTTCATACGAGGGCACAGACCCCGTCCACAGGGATACCCTGAGGGGGCTCTATGCGCAGGTCCCGCCTGCCGCGACGCCCCTCGGCTTTCTCCTCTTCAACGCCGGCTTCGAATACATCAAGGACTGGTACCTCGCCGAAGGGGGAAACGAGGGACCCCGGAAGCTCTGGGCGGAAAAAGCGCCCGACGACGGGTGGAAAATGCATTTTCTCAAAAAAACCGAGGATGCACTCGTTTTGTTCCTGAAAAGAGGCCTCGAGACCGAGCACCGGGACCTTAACAGCGCGGGAAGGGAGCGGGCAGAGAAAATCCTCCGGGCCATGCGGGGACCGAAGGGATCCTGAGGAACCGGCACGACTCCACTGCGGAAATCCCCTCGACTAACGAACACCCGGAGAGAACCCGCCTAAGGGGGACCGAGGGCGGCACGCACCGCCGAAAGGACGAGGGGAAAAACTGTATCCCTGTTGCGCTTGCTCACCGAAAAGAGGCTCACATCGTCCCTCTCCTTCAGGTCGGCGATAAGCCCCGCCCCCCGCATGGCAACGGTGGCGACGACGACCTTGCTCCCGTCCTCGAGGATCCCGAGGACCTGTTTCGTAAAGATGCGGGAAAAGCACTCCATTTTGCCGACCTCATCTATGATAAGAAGCGGGGATACCTGCTCGGGCAGGGAGAGCTTTTCGAGAAACCCATCGAACCCTTTCACGTCTACCCGGTACTTTCCGACCCTGAAGGGGCTAATGATATCCACGTGGGCGAGAGTCCCCCTGCTCCCGTCGAGACCGAGCAGGGAAAAACCCTTCCGCACGCCCCCTTCCCGTATCTCGCCGGTGATGAAACCGGCCGGCGCGAGGCCTTCCAGTTCACGCCAGACCTTCAGGGCAATCGTGGTCTTCCCGACACCCGGAGGGCCCGTGATGAGAATATTTTTCTTTTTCTCCATTGCCTCCCGTTGCGTCCGGGGAACCGAATCCCTCCCCGGCCCATCTAATAGTGTACAACCGTTGCGAAAAATATCTGCTCCGAAATAAAAAAAGGGGGGACGCACAATGAGCGGAAACAGGGATGGGAAGCCCAATAATCTCATCAACGAAAAAAGCCCCTACCTTCTGAAGCACGCCTACAACCCCGTGGAGTGGCACCCCTGGGGGGAGGAGGCGATCAGGAAGGCCGCGAGGGAAAACAAGCCGATCCTCCTATCGATCGGGTATTCCACCTGTCACTGGTGCAACGTGATGGAGAAGGAATCCTTTTCCGACCCCGGCGTCGCCGAGGTGATGAACAGGCACCTGGTCTGCATCAAGCTCGACAGGGAGGAGAGGCCGGACATCGACAAAATCTACATAACCGTCGTAACCGCCCTGACGGGGTCGGCGGGATGGCCCCTGAACGTCTTCCTCACGCCCGAGCTCAAACCCTTTTTCGGGGGGACCTATTTCCCCCCGGAGCAACGGTTGAACTCTCCCGGCTGGGTCGACCTCATCGAGGAAATCGGGAAGGCGTGGAACGACCCCGAAAGGCGCAGGCAGATAGACTCCTCCTCCGATGAGATCGTCTCCTCCGTCCGGGGATTTTTGTCGGGCTCGAAAGAGGCGGGTGAGTTCCAGGAGAAATGGATTCACGACGGCTTCGAGTCCATCAACGCATCCTTCGACCCGCGCCACGGCGGCTTCAGCGGAGCCCCGAAATTTCCCGTTCCGGTGGTTCATCAGTTCCTCCTGAGATACCGCGTCCACGCGATGACCACCCCCGGGTCCGGGGAAAAGGGGAATGCCGCCCTGGATATGTCCCTCTTCTCACTCAGGAAGATGGCCGAAGGAGGAATCTTCGACCACCTCGGCGGGGGGTTTCACCGGTACTCGACGGACGAGCGGTGGCACCTGCCCCACTTCGAGAAGATGCTCTATGACAACGCCCAGCTCGCAAAAACCTATTTGGAAGCATACCAGCTCAGCGGGGATGACTTCTTCGCGAATGTAGCGGAAAAGACCCTCGCTTACCTGCTGGGGGAGCTTCACCACGACGGAGGCGGATTTTACTCGGCCGAGGACGCAGACAGCCTCCCCCCTTTTCTCGCTGACCGCTTTCCCCATGACGATATCGGGCACCTGAAGGAGGGGGCATTTTACGTCTGGGAAAAAAAGGAGATCCTCCAGGCGCTGGGGAAGGAAAGGGGGGAGATTTTCTGCTCCCGGTACGGGGTGGAAGAGGAGGGGAACGTCCGTTACGACCCCATGGGCGAGTTTCCAGGGAAAAATGTCCTCTATGCCGCACGAACGGACAGGGAGCTGGCGGGGGAACACGGCGTGCCACAAGATAAGATAGCCGATATCATCCGGGACGGGGAGGAGAAGCTCCTCGCGGCACGGTCAGGGCGACCGCGGCCCCTCCTCGACGACAAGATCATCACCTCGTGGAACGGACTGGCCATATCGGCCCTTTCCGCCGCCCACCAGGCCCTGGATGAAAAAAAATACCTGGATGCGGCCGTGAAGGCGGCGGCCTTCATCAGGAAAAACCTCTACGACGAAGAAACCGGGCAACTCTACAGGCGATGGCGCGACGGAAGCAGGGAGGTTCCGGGTATGGCCGACGACTACACGTTCCTGACCCAGGGACTGATCGACCTCTACGAGGCGTCCCTCGACGGGGAGTACCTTCGCTGGGCAGTCAGGCTCGCCCGGGAGGCGATCTCTCGATTTTCGGACGGAAAAATGGGGGGCTATTTCATGACGGAAGAGGGGCACGACCCGTACCTTATCATCAGGGTCAAAGAGGACTACGACAGCGTCGAGCCGTCACCGGGCTCCGTGGCGGCGATGAACCTTATCCGACTCTCTCGGTATACGGAGGACGGGCAGCTCGTCGAAGAAGCCCGGAAAACGCTCAGGTACTTCAGCTCCATGGCGAGGAAGGCACCGGGATCCGTGCCCTACCTGCTCTCATCAGCCATCAGCCACTTCTCTCCCCCCCTTCACGTCGTCGTCGTCGGCTCCCCCGACGAGGAGCTCACGGGACGCCTGCTCGCCCCGGTTCGACCCCGCTTTCTTCCCGCAAAAACGGTGATTCTCCTGGACGACGCGAAAACAGGTAACGTCGTAAATGACCTTCCCTTCACGGAGCAGATGGTGAGAAAGGAGGGCAAGCCCACCGCTTACATTTGCGTGGGCTATACCTGCAGGCAGCCGTCATCGGACCCGGATGAGGTCTCCTCCATCCTCGACGGGATCCACGGGGGAAACAGCCCGCAGTAACACGACCGTCAACCGGAAACCGTTACGCCGATCTCTCTTAGCGATTCGATGAGCGATTCTCGTGTCGTGAAGTGAATCCCCTTCATGCCGATATCCGCGGCAGCAAGGGCATACTCTCTCACGTCGTCCACGTAGACGCACCGCTCAGGAGGAAGGTTGAGCTGACCGAGGGCGTCACGGTAGATCCCGGCGCCCGGCTTCATCTCCCCCACCCGGTAGGAGAGCGTGACAGATTCGAAGAGGCCGAACACGTTCGCCCTGCGTATGGTGTGTTCGAAATGCCACTCGTTGGTATTGGAAAGGAGTCCCAGGCGGTACCGGCCATTCAGGGAGCGTATCAGCTCAGACATGCCGGGGATGGGGGTAAACATGCTGTTGAACGCCTCGATGAAGGCATGCCGTGGAATCGACACCCCGCACTGATTACAGGTCAACAGAAAAAACTCATCGGACGTTATCGCCCCCGTCTCGTACCGGCGCGGAATGTCGGAGCCGTACAGGCGGGTGAAGAGCTCCTCTAAGGAAATATCCGTGTGGGGGGCCAGCTTCGCAAGAAACAGCTCTCTGTCGAAGCGGTAAATGACGTTGCCGAAATCGAAAACAATCGCCTCGATCATGGTGTTTTCCCGTCAACCCAGTCTCTGATCATCCTGGCGCCCTCTTCAACAGGGCCGTTGTAAACGTAGAGCCAGGCGAAGATGCCGTCTTTCACCTCGACCTTTTCTCTGCGGTAGAGGCGCAAAGCGTAAGGTACCTCACCACCGGCACCCTCGATCTCGTCGACGCGGCGAAGGAGCTCTCCTTCGGGATCCTGCAAAACCAGGAGCTCCCCCACCAGCGAATCGCCCTCTTTACCTTCCACCAGGAGGGGGTAGCCCCTCCCGTCGTCAAACATGGCGTACCCTCTCAGGACACACGCTTCCCGATAGACGACACTCTTTTGAATGACAGGGTGATACCGCTGACCGGTCCTGAGTGTCCCGTAGACGAAGAGGACCGTGTGACCGTCATCAAAGAAGTGTTCCAGTTTAGCTCACCCCCTCCTTACAAGCCCCGCGCAAACCGGTCGTTTTCCCCTGTTATTTTCCCACAAAAAACAGGGTCGTCATCTTATAATCTCGTAAAAACCTGGATAAGACGTTGTCCCTTGCAGCCAGCTTCCTCCCGGCGGAAAGGGGCAGGACAATCCCTCCCACGCACCTGCCTTCCCACAGGGAACGGGGGGTGTATCATAGTAATTGACAGGGACATGCAATTATAGTAAGTAAATACTTACATTATGATGCCACTGGATACAAAAGAGAAGCTTTTGAGGGCAACCCTGAGCCTCATCTCGGAAAAAGGCTACCTCGGGGCCACGACGAGAGAGATATCGACGAGAGCGGGTGTAACGGAGCTCACCCTGTTCCGGCACTTCGGTTCAAAGGAAAAGCTCTTCGAAGAGGTTTTGAAGCGGTACACCTTCCTGCCAAAATTGAAGGAGCTGGGGCCCGATCTCGAAACGATGCCGTACCCCGAGGCGCTCAATACGATCGGCCTGCAGTTTCTCGAGACACTGCGGGAGAGAAAGTCGCTGGTGAAGATCATCCTCTCGGAGCTCAACCTCTACCCCGAGAAGGTACGGGACGTTCACACCGGCTTCGTTGATGAGATGGTCCGTATCCTCGGGGAGTACATGAAGAAGCTGCAGGATTCGGAAACGATCAGGAGCTTCCCCCCGGAAGATGGCGCGCGGCTGTTTTTACGGAGCATCTTTTCCTACTTCCTCAGCGAAGAGATACTGCGCGGGAAAAACCTGCAGAAAAAGGAGATGGAAAGAAGCATAGCCCTCTTCGTCGATATCTTCATGCACGGGACCCTCAAGAAAAACCGGAAAGCAAGAACGAGGAAGTCAGCAGGAGGAAAATGATGTCAAGGAAACGCAAAATCTCTCTTTTCGCCGTCACCGGTGCTCTCGCAGCGGCCGCCATGCTCTCGAAAGCCGGGCTCACCGAATCCAGGGCAGAGAAGGAGAAGAAGGGAATGCCGCCTGCACTGGTGGTTGTCTCGCAGGTAAAAACCGGGATGCTCTCTCCCTACGCCGAATTTACCGGCAGCGTCTATTTCAGCCAGGTGTCAGACCTCTCCAGCGAGGTGAGCGGGAGCGTAAACGATGTCCTGTTCGAAGAGGGGCAGGTGGTAAAGCAGGGCCAGACCCTCTTGAAAATGGACTCGGAAATTCTCGAAAAGAGGATGGAGGTGGTGGTCGCCAACTACGAAGAGGCGCGGACAGAGCTCGAAAAGGCGCAGATAGACCTCAAAAGGATAGAGAATCTCTACCGGGAGGAATCGGTAGCGGAGCAGACCTACGACGACTACCGGTTCAAGGTCTTGACGTTTGAAAGAAAGACGGCCTCCCTCGAAAACGAGGTGGAACAGCTGAAGATCGAGCTGGAGAAAAAAACGATCCGGTCTCCCTTCGACGGGGTGGTCATAAAGAAATTCGCCGACAGGGGGGAGTGGCTCGATCCCGGGGTAAAGGTTGCAACGATTGCGAAGAGAAATAGCTATGACATCGTCGTCGACGTTCCTTCCAGCATTATCAGCCTCGTGGAGGAGAAAATGGAGGTCGAGGTCTCTGCGGGGGGAAGGCAATTCACAGGCCGGGTTTTCGCCATCATCCCGATGGGGGATATATCGACGAGGACATTTCCCGTAAAGATCAGAATCAAAACGGACTATCCCCTCCTCGAGGGTATGGAGGCGAAAGCAAGTCTTCCCGAGGGGGAGAAGGTTGAGTCCCTCATCGTGCCCCGCGATGCCATCGTCACCGTTTTCGGGACCACCGCCGTCTTCACCGTAGCCGAGTCAAAAGCGCAGATGATCCCGGTAACGGTGCTCGGATACAGGGGGCTCGAGGCCGGCGTGAATGGGGAGGGGCTGCGTGAGGGCATGCCGGTGGTGGTGAAAGGAAACGAAAGGTTACGGGACGGGCAGGACGTCGCCATCGACCAGGCCCGGTGAGATAGATCGGAAGGGTAACGGGTGGATGCTGCAAAAGAGCCGGCCTTACCGGCGTAAACTGAAGGGTCGGGGAGACAAGTGGATCTCATAAGTTTTTCCATACGGAAACCGGTAACGATCATCGTGGGGGTTATCTTCGTGCTGCTCTTCGGCTGGATAGGGCTCTCCAGCATGCCCTACCAGCTGACCCCGACGGTCACGGAGCCGGAAATTACGGTCACCACGGTCTGGACGGGAGCCACCCCCTACGAAATAGAGCGGGACATCGTGGAGGAGCAGGAGGACGTCCTCAAGGGGATTCCCGGACTCATCGAGATGGAAAGCTCCTCGATCAACAACCAGGGAACGGTTACCCTGCGTTTTCAGATCGGGACGGACGTTGACGATGCACTCCTCCGGGTATCGAACAAGCTGAACGAAGTCCCATCCTATCCCGAAAACGTGGAGAAGCCGATTATCAACGCCACCGGCGCCGCCACGTCTCCCGTCATATGGATGATCCTCAAAACGAAGGAAAACAATGACCGGCCGATCAGCACATACAGGACTTTTTTCGAAAACGAGGTACGGCAGCATCTGGAAAGGGTCGAGGGTGTGGCCGACCTCTTCATCGGGGGCGGCACGGAAACGGAGATGCACATAACCATCCGTCCCGAGAGGCTCTCCTCTTATGGTCTTACGGTAACGGACCTGATCGACGTCCTCCGTAGCGAGAACGTGAACGTCTCTGCCGGCATCATGGGGGTCGGGAGGCGTGACTTCCGGATACGGACGGTGGGAGAGTTCAAAACGGTCGAGGAGATCGGAAGGATCATCGTCAAATCCACCGGCCAGAACAGGATCCTCCTGTCGGACGTGGCATCGGTTTCGATCGGCTACGAGAAGCGCACCGTTGCGATGATCCACAACAGCAGGGAAGGCATCGCCGTGGGGGTAAAACCGGAACCGGGAACGAATGTCCTTGCGATGACCGACCGGGCAAACGAGGTGGTAACCTGGCTCAACGAGAAGAAGCTGTCCCCCGAGGGGGTCTACTTAGACTGGGTCTACGATCAGAGGCCATACATAAGGGGCGCAATCAACCTGGTGAAACAGAACATTCTCATCGGCGGCGTCCTCGCCATAACCGTGCTCCTTCTTTTTCTGAGGAGTGTCTCCTCCACGGTCGTGGTGGCAACGGCCATCCCCATCAGCATCTTCGGCGCCTTCATATTCATGAGCGCCTTCGGCAGAAACCTGAACGTCATCAGCCTCGCGGGAATCTCCTTCGCCGTGGGCATGCTCGTTGACAACGCCATCGTGGTCCTCGAGAACATCGACCGCCACAGGAAAATGGGAAAGAAGGCATTCGATGCGGCCTATGACGGCTCCCGGGAGGTTTGGGGGGCAATTCTGGCGTCGACCCTCACCACGGTGGCGGTGTTTTTGCCCGTCGTCTTCATCAAGGAGGAGGCAGGCCAGCTCTTCCGGGACATCGCCATAGCGGTGAGCTGCGCCGTGACACTGAGCCTGATCGTGTCGGTCTCCGTTATCCCCATGGTGTCGAAACAGCTCTTTACCCTGACGGAAGGAAAGGTGGTCGTCAGGGGAAAGAGGGTGGTCGACCTGGGGAACCGCCTCGTCGACTGGATAATGGGGCTCGTGCGGCTCTCCCTGAAAAGCACCTTTACCCGTGCCGCGACGGTTCTGGGCCTCACCGCCTTCTCCATCATTACCGCCATCCTCCTCTTCCCCAAGATGGAATATCTCCCCCAGGGCAACAGGAACCTGGTCATCAGCATCCTCGTCCCCCCGCCCGGCCTCTCTTACGAGGAGAGGCAGGACATTGGAAACTACATCCACGGCTCCATCGAGCCTCACATCGGTCACGACACCGACGGCTTCCCTTCCATAAAAAACCTCTTCTACGTCGGCACGGAGTCCATCATGCTCTTCGGGGCCACGAGCGAGCACATACAGAGGGCGGGAGAGCTCGTTCCCCTCTTTTCCGGCGTTATCACAAAAATTCCCGGGATGTTCGGGGTGAGCAACCAGGCCGGTATCTTCCAGACGAGGCTCGGGAGGGCAAGGACCATAGACGTGGACATCAGCTCGGCCGACATCAAACGCGTCGTCCAGGTCGCCGGGGCCATGTTCGGGTCGATCAAGCAGCAGATCCCCCAGGCCCAGATCCGGCCGATCCCCTCCCTCGAGCTCTCGTACCCGGAGGTGCAGCTGGTGCCGGCCAGGGACCGCCTGAAGGCATCGGGCATGAGCGCCCAAGAGCTCGGCGTGGCCCTCGATGTCATGATGGACGGCAGAAAAGTGGGGGAGTTCAAGAAGGAAGGAGAGAAAAAGATAGACCTCGTCCTGAGAGGGCTGGAAAAGGATATCTCGACCCCCGAGGACCTCTACCGCGCTCTCATGGTGACCCCGGGAGGAAAGGTGGTTCCCGTGAGCTCCCTTGCGAGCCTGAATCGAACTGCCGGGATGACCGAGGTCAGGCACCTGGAGAGGGACAGGACCGTTACCCTCCAGGTGACGCCGCCCCCAGCCCTCCCCCTGCAGGAGGGCATGGAGATCATCAATGAAAAAGTCATCGATCCCCTGCAGGCCCGGGGGATGCTCGAAGACGTGGAAGTGGGAATGAGCGGGGCAGCCGACAAGCTGACTGAAACCAGGAGAGCCCTCCAGTTCAACTTCATCCTCGCTGCCGTCATCACCTATCTCCTCATGTCCTCGCTCTTTGCCAACTTCATATACCCCCTGGTGATCATGTTCACCGTTCCCCTGGCCGCCGCGGGCGGGTTCATCGGATTGACGCTCATAAACCTTTTCCTTCACTCCCATCCCCTGGACATTCTCACCATGCTGGGCTTCGTCATTCTCATCGGGATCGTGGTGAACAACGCCATCCTGATCGTCCACCAGGCATTGAACAACATCCGGCTGCACGGCATGGACCACTACGACGCCATCACGGAATCGGTGAAGACGAGGCTCAGGCCGATTTACATGAGCGCCACAACGAGCATCTTCGGCATGCTGCCCCTCGTGGTAGCACCGGGCCCCGGATCGGAGCTTTACGGGGGTCTGGGAAGCGTGATCCTGGGCGGCCTCGCCCTTTCAACGGTATTCACCGTCTTTGTGATTCCGAGCCTGCTCACGTTCTTCATCGGGATGGAGCAAAGGAGGAAAGAGAGCGGGCCACGGGAGTAACGACACTTTAGGAGCACGAGATGAAAAAAACCATCGCCTACCTCTTCATACTCCTCACCTGGACCACGCAGGCACTGTCGCTGACAATCGAGGAAGCCGTCAACATCACGATCGAAAACAGCAACAGAATAAAGCAGTTCGGTTTCCTGAGCGACTCCCAGGGTGAGCAGGTAAAGTCCCAGAGATCGGAATTCTACCCCGCCTTCGACGTCGAGTACGCCTTTGTCCGGCAGGAGGAGGAGGTGTTCTTCACGTCGAAGAATACCTCCATTTTCACTGTGCAGGCATCGTACAACCTCTTCAAGGGATTCATCGACAAATACAATCTCGATAAGGAGAAATACCGTTTCGAGGCGAACCTCTATCAGGAGAAAGCCGTGACCTCGGACGTGATCTTCCAGGCAAAGAGGGCCTTCATAGATGTTCTGAAGACCAGCAGCAACCTGGAAGTGGCGCGGGAGGCGGTGGAGCTTCTGGAACGGCAAAAGAGGGACTCGGAGCTGCGCTTCCGCGAGGGGCTGATCGCAAAAAACGACCTTTTGAGCGTCGAGGTCGACCTTGCATCGGCCCGCTTCACCCAGCTCCAGGTGGAGAGTAACCTGAAAACCGCCCGGGAGACCCTCATGAGAATAATGGGGAGGCCGCTTGATCCCGATGAAATCCTGGAGAAGCCCGACGCACCGGCGGAGCTGGTCCTCGACAGGGGGGCCCTCAGAGAGGAGATGTTCGAGAAAAGAAGCGAATTGAAGTTCTTGCGGGCGCTTATTCTGGCCGACACATCCGAGGTGGCCGCGATCGAAGGGGAGTACTGGCCTTCCGTCGACTTCCTGCTCACCTACCGCAGGCTCGGGGATTCCATTGCCCCCGATGGAAGGGGAGGGCTCTTTGTCATCGACACGGAGCTGAGCGGGTTGATCTTGGCGTCGTGGAACCTCTTCGAGGGCTACCGGACCGCTCACGACAGGGCTGCGAAAAAGAAAGAAATGCTGGCGCGCGAGGAAGAGCTCAAGGATCTGGAAAAGGAGGTCGACCTGCAGCTCGAAAAAGCCCTGGAGAGGTACCGCATATCGAACGGACAGATCGAGGTGACGGAAAACGCCATCGAACAGGCCGAGGAAAACCTGCGCATCACCAACAACCAGTACAAGGAGAAGGTCGTAACCATCACCGACCTTCTCGACGCGCGGGTGAGGCTCACCCGGGCCCAGTTCGAGTTCAACACGGCATTTTTCAACCTCCTTCTCTCGCTTGCCGAGATCGAGCGGGTGGTGGAGTTGGAAACGTCTTTCCTATTGAGTCAGAAGGGCGCCGAATGAGGGGCGCTTTCGTGTCAAGGCGGCAGAAATCTCCATCCCCTCACCCCCATATTGCAGACAGGCTCCCTCGCCACGCTGGCAACCCCCCGGCCCCTCGGGTTTTTATCTACCCAGGAGCCTGACCCTTGCGATAAATGATCTCTCTACCTCGCTGTGCCTGCCCCGAAAGTCGTTGACGCTGAAGGTGAGGACAAAGCTCTCTCCGGCATCGATTCCCAGGGGGCCCGCTGTCCTGAATATTCCGGCCATGGAAAACTCCGAAAGGTACAGCCGTCCCGAAATGGGCTCACCCTCCTTCCCCTCTACCCGAAAGGAGGTGACATCCAACGGTCTGTCGAAGATGACCCTCAACTCGCGGGGGCTCTCGCCCTCTGAATCGGCCACGAGAAATGCATCGAGGATACGCGGCGGCCCGGGATCCCGCACGGTCAATCGGCCGGGCCAGGGTGAAAGAAGGTCATCTTCGGCTACAAGGCCCCCTCCCGCATCCATTAGCACACGGGAAACCTCCGGGTTCACCTGAGAATATGCCTCGAGAAAAGAGCGGGCAAGGAGGGAAAGGTTTTGCATCGAAACGCCTCCCGGAAGCCGAACCTTCATGGAAACCCTGTCCCCCTTTATGGATATATTCTCGAGTTTTCCTCCGCCGGGATGGAAGGGGCGGAGGTATTCGGACATCGCCATCAGCGGAAGGCCCGAGAGTATTTTACCCGCAATGAGGGCACCACTTTTATCCGGGGCGGTGATAAAAAAGGGAACGGGTACCAGGGACGCACCATCAGCGGAGAGATAGAAAAGCACGATACCCCGGCATCCATTAACCGGCACGTCGGGGAGCCTGCCATAATAGGTGGTGTAATATTCCGACGCATCTCCCTGCTTCCCCGATCCATCGCGGGCCAGGACCCGGTGGACTCCCATTCCGTGCCTGAGGTAGACGTACCCACCAACAAAGAGGGCTATCGCGAGGAGAATAAGTGTGCTCTGAACGTATTTTCTCATGGTTTTCGATCCCCTTTATTCTACATATTGTAAATTATATGCATTCTCCCCTCAACTTCTTTTCCGAGACCCTGGCGGAACAAGCAAGGCCTCTCCCATATAGATTCATTCCCACTCCCTGCGCTTCCCGCCGCGGGACAAATGGGGGGGCTCCATTGACATGGAACGCATGACTTTGTACATTTGAAAGTACACCGAAATAACGCAGAAGGAAAGCAGAAGAGAAGGGTATATCATGGAAGAGAAAGAGAAGATCGACCCCGAAACGTGGGTCGATGAACATGGCGATTACCTCTACCGGTTCGCCCTCTCCCGCCTCCTCGACCCGGTTCTTGCAGAGGAGCTCGTCCAGGAGACCTTTGTTGGAGCGCTCAAGTCACGGGAGAGCTTCAGGGGACAGGCATCGGTCAAGACCTGGCTCGTTGGCATTTTAAAGCACAAAATTGTCGACCACTTCAGGAAAGCGGGACGCGAAAGGCCTTACGAATCGGTGGAAAATCTTCAGGACAGGCAAGCCGACCTCTTCGACGAATCGGGGGAGTGGAAGAAAGGCCCCAGCAGGTGGCAGCTTGATCCGGAAAAGATACAGGAAAACAAAGAGTTCTGGGAAACGTTCAGAAAATGCCTGCTCGGGCTCCCCCCGAAGCAGATCGACCTCTTCACCCTCCGGGAACTCGACGGAAAAAAGAGTGACGAAATATGTATGCTCCTGGACATTACACCGACTAATCTATGGGTAATGCTCTACCGGGCACGCATGAGCATGAGAACGTGCCTCGAGGAGAACTGGTTCGGGGTAAAATCGTAAGCATGGTGAAGGAATGATCAACTGTAAGGACGTAACCCGGCTCCTATCGGAGTCCATGGAAAGAGAGCTCACCCTTTGGCAGAGAGTTTCTTTGCGACTCCACCTGGCGATGTGCGTCTTCTGCAGGAGTTTCAAAGAGCAGCTCTTGCATCTGCGGGAGCTGATGGGCCGCTACATGAGCGCCGTCGAAGGCGACCTCGTCCTTGACGATCGTGTCACCCTGCCTCCCCTGGCCCGGGAAAATGTGAAAAAATTGTTAACATCGCGTGAGGACGAGGACCACTAAAATGGCGTAGTCTGGGCTTGCGTCCCCGAACGTGTGAGGAGTGCAGAGAAGAGAGAACCGGCTCAGGAGAGCGACAGATGGAGCCAAACGCATTCGAAAAGAGAATTGCGGCGGTCACCGGCGGCGGCCTGACCAGCAAAAACATAACTATTATCCAGGTCAACCTGGGCCTCTTATGCAATCAGGAGTGCAGCCATTGCCACCTCCATTCATCCCCGGTCAGAAGAGAGGTGATGAGCTGGAGCACCATGAGACTGGTGATCGATGCCGTGAAAAAGACCTCGCCCTCCCTCGTGGACATTACGGGGGGCGCCCCCGAATTGAACCCGCACTTCGAGCGTTTCGTCGACGAACTCGATTCGATGAAAACAGGGGTTCAGGTCAGGACCAACCTTACCGTCATGTTCGAAGAGGGGAAAAAAGACCTGCCCGATTTTTTCCGGGCAAACGGCATCCACCTCGTCGCTTCCCTCCCCTGCTATCTCGAGGAGAACGTGGACACGCAGCGGGGCCGGGGAAGCTATGGCAAAAGCATCGAGGCTTTATTGCGGCTCAACGACATCGGATACGGCATCGATCCGGATCTTCCGCTGAACCTGGTCTATAACCCCGGGGGACCCTTCCTGCCGCCTCCCCAGGAAACCCTCGAGGAGGATTACCGGAAGGAACTCGGCGAGCGGTACGGGATAAAGTTCACCAGCCTGCTCACCATCACGAACATGCCAATCGGCCGTTATCTTACGAGCCTCAAGCGCGAGAACAGGCTGGAATCCTACATGAAACTCCTGAAGAAGGCCTTCAACCCCGATACCCTCGAGGGTCTCATGTGCAGGCAGCTGATAAGCATTGCATGGGACGGCCGGATCTACGATTGCGACTTCAACCTCGCTATTGGCCTCAGCGTCGACCATGGAGCCCCGGACCACATAACCAGGTTCGAGACTCCGGCACTGAAAGAGCGGAGGATCGTAACGGGCGAGCACTGTTTCGGTTGTACTGCGGGATCCGGCTCCTCCTGCCAGGGAGCCCTTCTCTGAACGGCCCCGGATCCGCCACAGCAGCAACGAGACCAGGAGCAACGTGATGATGCTTCCCCCCTCGGCCCCCCCGGAATCGCTTTCCCTCAGAACAGCCAAACAGCCCCAACCCCCTCACGACATGGGGTCGAACCAGCTAAGGCGGCGGGTTCTCACGGCCCTGGCCGCCCTTTTCCTGACCCTTGCCTTCTCCCTGTCACTCTCGGGATCGGAAACGCGGGCAACGGGGTTCAGGGATGACTTCAACGATCTTGCAAACTGGAAACCCTATCATTTCGCAAACATCGAAAAACACTCGACCTACACGACAGGGACCGACGGAGAGACAACCTTTCTCAGGCTGGAGAGCGACGGCTCTGCGTCGGCGATCATGTGGAAAGATACGTTCAACGTCTACGAGTACCCATTTGCCAGGTGGCGCTGGAAAATAGAAAAGGTCTACGAAAAGGGGGATGCACGGTCGAAGGGAGGAGACGATTACCCCGTGCGGGTGTACCTGATATTCAAAAAGAGGGTTCTGTTCGGTCTCGTCTCGCTCCCCACGAGCCTCAACTACGTCTGGGCCAACCGATCTTACGATGAAAAGATCATCCCGAACGCCTACACCGAAAGGTCGATGATGGTGCTCCTCCAGGAGGGGGGTCAGAAGGCGGGTCAGTGGATAACGGAGGAGGTGAACATAGTCCAGGACTACCTCCGGGCATTCGGGAAAAACCCGCCAGAAACGGCAACGATAGCCATCATGAACGATTCGGACAACACGAAAGAATCCTCCGTCTCCTATATCGATTTCATCGAGATCCTGGATAAATAGCCGGGCGAAGGACCGGGGCAGCCGTTAAAAACAGTAAGCTTTATCGACACGGGCTGCCCAATTTCTGCTATCTTGTAAAGATATCCTGGATACAGGGATTGCACCATTGCGCAAAAAAGGCCGACAGCAAAATCACGCAATTGCAGCGTTACCTCATGGCCGGAGATGGGCTCCCCTCTTCTTTCTCCTGGCCTTTTCCACCCTCTTTGCATCTTACGCTTCCCCGGGGGTGGCCGGGGAAGTTGACGGGGGATCTTTTGCACAGCGTGACAAGAGCATGAAGTTTGTCCCCGGCGAGGTGGTCGTCACATTCAAAGAGGATACCCCCCCTCACATGAGGGCCCAAGCCCACCGGCGCGCCCCCTCAAGAGCGGTGAAAAGGACCCGGTCGCCCCGGATGGAGCTGGTGAAGCTCAAGAAAGATACGAGCGTCGAGGCGGCGGTGGCCGCATACCGCTCCATGCCCGAGGTTTATTCCGCACAGCCGAACTACGTCTATTACCCCTGTGAGACCACGCCGACTGACAGGGAATTCGAGCATCTCTGGGGGCTCGACAACAGGGGGCAGAGGGTCAATTTCGTCGACGGCACTCCCGATGCCGACATCGACGCACCCGAGGCATGGGATATCGAGACGGGGAAAAGCGACGTGGTCATAGCCGTCATCGACACGGGAATCGATTACGGGCACCCCGACCTGGCAGACAACATGTGGGTAAACGCCGGCGAGATACCGGGAAACGGGATCGATGACGACGGAAACGGTTTCATAGACGACGTCCTGGGATGGGACTTCTTCGACGACGACCCCGATCCGATGGACCCGGACGGTCACGGGACCCACGTGGCGGGAATCGCGGGCGCAGAGGGAAACAACGGGAAAGCGGTCTCGGGGGTAGGATGGAGGCTCAGGCTGATGGCGCTGAAAGTGGGGGGCTCAGCAGGCTTTTTCAGGACAATCGATCTCACGCCCGCCATAGACTACGCAACGGAGATGGGTGCAAAGGTAATCAACGCAAGCTGGGGCGGAGACAATTTCGACCCCCGTTCCGACTCCATTTTGCGGGAGGCCATAGCGAGGGCGGGTAACGGGGGGGTTCTCTTTGTCGCGGCGGCGGGTAACGGGGCGAGAAACACCGACCTTTCCCCTTTTTACCCCGCTTCCTTCGATCTGCCGAATATCATATCGGTAACAGCGACCGATCAAAACGACGAGCTCGCCCTCTTCTCCAACTTCGGTGCACGGTCGGTCGACGTGGGGGCGCCGGGGACAAACATCCTGAGCACCTACGTGAAGAGGATGAATATCTGGGTCGACGATTTCGATGACGGGGAGATTTCCGACTGGACCACGGGGGGCAACAACAATTCCTGGGGCACCACCCGGGACCTATCCCGTTCCCCCCCCTTCTCGCTGGGCGACAGCCCGGGGGGTAACTACGAAAACGACACGGCGGCATGGGCGAAAAGGGATATAGATCTCTCCGGCCTCTCCGGGGCCGTTCTCTCGGGGACGGTGCGGGGCTCCTCAGAGGAATCTCTGGATCAGCTCTTCCTGCAAACTTCAAGAAACAACCAGGACTGGTTCTTCAAAAAAATTGAGGTCTTTTCCGACTCCGAATCATTCCTGGAGGATTCCATTACCGGCGCGATGGACGAGGCCTGGAGGTTTTTCAGGATCGACATCGGCTCGATCGATGGCTCTGCCGGTTATTTCCGCTTTTTCTTTCAAACCAACGGCGCAAATACGGACGAGGGCTGGTACCTCGACGACCTGAGGGTAACGGCAAACGCAGAAAGCACCGAAAACGACCTGCGGTACCTGCAGGGCACATCCATGGCAGCCCCCCTCGTATCGGGGCTGGCAGGCCTCCTGCTGTCGTCGAATCCCGATTTGACGCCGGCACAGGTCGTATCCCTCATAATCGCAGGGGTCGACAGAAAAGAGGGCCTGAGCGGAAAAGTCGCATCGGGGGGAAGGGTCAACGCTTTCAATTCGCTGACCTCTCCCGTTCCCGAAACACCCATACCTTCCGTTCCCCAAACACTTACAACGGACTGGAACGGGGGGTGCCGTATCGTGACGACCGGCGGGGGGGCGCCGGGAGAGGAAACCGGATGGCTCCTCCCAGTCCTCACCGTTTTCGCCTGCTTTTTGCTGCGCAGGAGAAAGGATCAGGCCCGCCACGAAGAGAATCCTTGAGATATTGCCCCAAAGTGTGGGAGATTGGGAGGCAATTTAGTGCTAAACTATTGAATAGGCGAGGCTGCCGTCAGTCCTTTCGTCTGCTTCAACCATCGTGCGCGCGCAACCGGGTTTGACATGGAAGGTGGCAATGAAAAAGCCATCGGGGGAGAGACATGACGTTAATGAGAAGGGCCAGGGATGGCGAAATAACGGCCGAGATCAAAGAAGCGGCCATTTCAGAGGGTGTTAGCCCCGAAAAATTGAGAGAGCTCATCGCAGCGGGGCAGGCGGTGGTTCCAAAAAACGCCAAGCACAGAAACATCCGGGCCGTCCCGGTAGGGGCAGGCCTTTCGGTCAAGGTTAACGCGAACATCGGCACCTCAAGGGACAGGGCGGACATCGACGAGGAGCTGGAAAAACTGGATGTCGCCATCCAGGCAGGGGCCGACGCAATCATGGACCTCTCGACAGGAGGGCCGATAGACGACATACGGAGGATGATCGTAGAAAGGTCCACCGTGCCCGTCGGGACGGTTCCGATCTACCAGGCCGCATCGGAAGCATTCAGGCTTGAGAAGTCATTCGTGGAGCTCACCGTCGATGAGATCCTGGCGGGCATACAAAAGCATGCCGAAGACGGGGTCGACTTCATGACCGTCCACTGCGGCGTAACCAGGGAAGCGCTCGAAAAAATCAAGCAGAAGGGAAGGCTCCTGGACATCGTCTCGAGGGGCGGCGCCCTGATGGCTGAGTGGATGGAGTTCAACGGCAAGGAAAACCCCCTCTTCGAGCACTTCGACATGCTCCTGGACGTCGCGGAGGAATACGACGTCACCCTCAGCCTGGGAGACGGCCTGAGGCCCGGGTGCATATCGGACGCAACGGACCTGGCTCAGGTCCAGGAACTCATCACCCTCGGGGAGCTCACCCTCCGCGCCTGGGACCGGAACGTCCAGGTGATAATCGAAGGCCCCGGCCACGTTCCCGTCGACCAGATCGAGGCCAACGTGAGACTCCAGAAAAGTCTCTGCCACGGCGCCCCGTTCTACGTCCTCGGTCCGCTCCCGACGGATATCGCTCCCGGCTATGACCACATAACCGCCGCGATCGGGGGCACCATAGCCGCGATGGCCGGCGCGGACTTTCTCTGCTACGTCACTCCTTCGGAACACCTGAGGCTCCCCACCATCGCCGATGTGAAGGAGGGGGTCATCGCGGCGAGGATCGCCGCCCACATCGCCGACGTGGGGAGGAACCTGCCGGGGGCAAGAGAATGGGACGACAAGATGGCCAGGGCAAGGAAAAACCTGGAGTGGCGGGAACAGATAATGCTCTCCATCGACCCGGACAAGGCCGATGAGCTCCGGGGGTCATCCCTGCCAAAAGACGAGAAAGTCTGCACCATGTGCGCTGACCTCTGCGCGATAAAAAGAAGCCAGAAAGCCCTGCACGGGGAGGCGAAAGAACAGGACAAGTAGTGTGGGCAAAAGAGGCGGAAATCCTGTATACAGGTTTCTGAGGCAGCGCGGACTCTCCGTTTGCCAGGCCGAACCGTTCGAAAAAACCATCCACATGCACCTCGGCCAGGAATCCCTCAGGGAGGAGTTCAACAGGCACTTTACCTCCTACGCCTTCAGGATTTTTTTGCGGGACCTGATCTCGATAAGAGACGCCATCCGCCCCGACAGCTTCGGCCCGTTCATCGAAAGGGAGCAGGTGGAAAAATATCTCCTCCTTTCGGAAAAACTGACCCTTCTCACAAAGAGCCGCGGCGGGGGGTACTCCTTCGCGCTGAAGGACATATCGGACATCGGGGACACCTTCGAATACTTCGTCGCCAGGTTGCTGGAAGACATGGACTACGACACGCTGTGGGGCGTCAAGTTCGAAGGGATCGCCTCGGGGGGGGATTTCGACGTCATCGGCCTCGCAGCGGGAAAGCTCTTTTACATCGAGACGAAGACATCACCCCCGAAGCACGTCGAAGGGGGCGAAATTTCGAACTTCCTGGAAAGGGTTATCTCCCTTCAACCCGACTTCGCGATCCTCATGAACGACACCCACCTGCGGATGAAGGACAAGCTCGTCCCCATGATCGAGGAGGAGGTGGAGAAAAGATCGGGCACCCGGAGCCGGATGGAGCGCCTGGACCGGGAAATTTTCTCGCTGCACGGAAGGATCTTCGTGACCAACACGAAAAGAGATATCGGGATAAACCTGAGGACCTGCTTTAAGGATTTTTTCCTCAGGGACTGGCAAAAGGGGGGTCGTTTTTTTCCATGACCTTCCCGGGCTCGGCCTCCTTGCGGCCCTTTATGTCGTCGGGGATGACCCGGTAAATAGCCCTCCCGGCCCGCAGGAAGTAGCTGGCCGCGGGAGACGATTTCACGACCTTCTCCCCTTCCGGATATACGAGCAGCATGCCCGCGATGATCAACGCGCATATGGCAAAGCCCTTCAGCAGGCCCAGAAGAAACCCGCACACCCTGTTGAAAAGAGAGAGCTTCATCGTCTTCATCAACTTTTCAACGAGCAGGCCCAGAAGCCGTGCGCATATGAAACCGGCTATGAAGATGAGCAGAAAGGCGCTGAACCCGCCCACATACTTCTGCAACCCCAGATATACCGCGAGCTTGCCGTAGTAGGCCCGCGCCGCGAAGAACCCTGCAACCAGGCCGAGTATGGAGAAGAGCTGGCTCACCAGGCCGCGAATAAGTCCTAAAAAGGCGAAAAAGACGAGAATCCCTATCAGGATGTAGTCGAGTACCGACATTTTCCTCCCCCTGCAGGCATCAAGATTATAATCCCTCAGGATATTATCTGCAACGCTCTTGGAGCACCGAAAACCCCGTTGAACCTGTCCCCGGCCGGCGCGCTCGAGGGGGTGGCGGCTTAATTTTCATATTGTATAACCCGTTAAATTGGGTCATATTATTTAAGGTATGGACGATAAATATCACGTTATTCTCGCATCGAACTCTCCCCGAAGAAAAAACCTCCTGAGCCTGCTCGGGTTTCCCTTCCAGGTACTGCCGGGGGGTGCCGAGGACGGAAGCGGCGGGGACAAATCCCCCCGCGAGCTCGTCGAGCACAACTCCTGCGTGAAGGCGCGTGCCGTTGCGGACAGCTACCCCGAAAAATGGGTCCTGGGTGCCGACACGGTCGTGGTGCACAGGGACAGGGTGCTCGGAAAACCGGGAGACGATACGGAAGCACTGGAGATGCTCCTTCAACTCTCCGGAGAAACCCACACCGTCTACACGGGAGTCAGCCTGGTGAACGGCAAAACGGGGTACAGAAGAACACGGCACGATGCCACGCAGGTCACCTTCCGTGATTTTTCCCGCGAAGAGGCGAGCGCCTACATAAGCACCGGGGAACCCGGGGACAAGGCAGGCGCCTACGGGGCTCAGGGCGCGGGAAGCGCCCTGATCGAGAGGATCGAGGGCTCCCACACCAACGTCGTCGGCCTGCCCCTCTCCCTCACCGTCAGCATGCTCAAGGAGGCAGGCGTAATCGAGGCTTCTTCTAACCGGGGCACCATGTACCGGTTGAAAAACATTCTCTGAAGGGGGAATGCGTATGGGGGTTATTTCCAGGAACGTATCGAGCGTCCTCGAAAGGGTCGAAGCGGCGGCATCGAAGATGGGCCGGACCGGTGACAGCGTCAAGGTGGTGGCTGTCTCGAAAACCCACGACGTGGAAAAGATAATAGCGGCGGCCGAAGCCGGGATTGACACTTTCGGGGAAAACTACGTGAAGGAAGCGGAGATGAAGATCGCGGCGGTCGGGGGTGACCTGAACTGGCACCTCGTCGGCCACCTGCAGGTGAACAAGGCGAAAAAAGCGGTGAAGCTCTTCGACGTGATAGAGACGGTGGACTCCATACGGGTGGCCCAGGTAATTTCGACGAGGGCCCTTTCGATCGGGAAAAAGCTGAAGGTCCTGGTTCAGGTCAACATCGCCGAGGAGTCGTCGAAGTGGGGGGTCCTGAGAAACGACCTGGTTTTCCTCCTCGAGGAGATCTCCCTCCTGCCGGGAATCGAAATTGCCGGCCTGATGGCCATACCCCCCTACACGGAGGACATGGACGAGGCGAGAAGTTACTTCGCTTCCCTCCGCCAGGTGCAGGAAAGCATCAACGCGCTGAACATGGAAGGGGTATCGCTCAGGGAGCTATCGATGGGCATGTCCCACGACTACGAAGTTGCGATAGAGGAGGGAGCAACTATAATAAGGGTGGGAACGGCTATATTCGGCATGCGGAGAACGTAAGGGAAGCCAGGAGGTAGGGATGCACAAACTCGGCATTATCGGCTCGGGCAATATGGGGAGGGCGATCCTTTCGGGAATCAGGAAGGGAAAGCTCTTGAAAGAGAGAGACATCGTGTGTTTCGACAAGGACCCGGCAGCCCTCGAAAAGGCCCTGGGGGAGTTTTCCGTGGGCCGCTGCAAAACGGTGGCTGAACTCGTGAAAAAGAGCGATGCGGTTTTGCTCGCGGTAAAACCGCAGAATTTAAAAGAGCTCTCGGAAGAGATCGGGGGCAAGCTGAGGGACGGGCAGACCGTCATCTCGATCCTCGCCGGGAAAAAAGTGAGCGATCTCACGGCATCACTCGGCAGCGGGATACGGGTGATCCGGGCGATGCCCAACACGCCGTGCCTCGTGGGCAAGGGGGTGACCGGGCTCTTCGCATCGGCCGGGGCAGGCGACGAGGCGAAAGCATTCGCCCTGAAGATATTCTCCTCGCTGGGAGAAGCGGCATTCTTCGACAGCGAGGAGATGATAGACGTCGTCACGGGATTTACCGGATCGGGGCCCGCTTTCATCTTCATTTTCATAGAGGCGCTGGCCGACGGGGGAGTCAGGTGCGGAATGCCGCGGGACCTCGCCCTGCAATTCGCCGCAGCGATGGTGGAGGGATCGGCGGCGCTGGTCAGGGAAACGGGGATCCACCCGGAGCAGCTCAAGGAAATGGTCATGTCCCCGGGGGGGACGACTGCCGAAGGCGTGTCGGTGCTGGAGCGAGGCGGCTTCCGGGGACTCGCCATCGAGGCGATCCGGGCGTCATATTTGAAAGCAAAATCGATTGAATGAGGTAAACCCGATGTACGTATTCGGCTATTTTCTCAACGCTCTGGCAAAAGTGCTGAGCGTGGCCCTGAACATATACATGTGGCTGATCATCATCCGCGCCGTCATATCGTGGGTGAACCCGGACCCCTACAACCCGATCGTAAGGGCTTTATACAGCATAACCGACCCCGTTTTGAACTGGTTCAGGAGAAACATCCCCCTGGTATACGGCGGGTTCGATTTCTCTCCCATCGTCGTGCTCCTCATCATCTACTTCCTGCAGAACTCCCTGGTTCCCGTCATCGCCAAATTCTCCCTGCAGTTCATGTGAGGCATTCTCCGCCATGATCATCGAGGAGAGAGAAGAGGGAGTCGTCCTGAACCTTCTCGTCCAGCCCAGGGGCCACCGGACGGAAATTACCGGGACCATGGCCGATCACCTGAAGATCAGGATTTCCTCGCCCCCCGCCGACAACAGGGCCAACGAGGAACTGCGGGGGTTTCTGGCGAAAATCATGGGCCTGCCGAAAAGGGACGTTCTGATCATACAGGGGAAAAATGCCCGAAGGAAAAGGGTCCTCCTCCTCGGGGTCTTACCGTCGGAAGCATCGGAAAAGCTCGGCCTGTAAGGGCCCCGGGGCGGGGGTCCGCCGCGATAATATTTCCCGCGCACCGTGAAGACGCACGCGGGAGCGTGGCCATTTTTTCGTGCGTGCACGATCGGCTCATCCCATCTTCCCGTTTACCAAAAACCCAACAGAAAAGCGAAATTCTGTTATCTTATTTATATAGGAATCGGAGGTAAATACGATGAAGAGTATGATAGGCAAACTCTTCGACGAGCTTCAGGAAGTGAGGAAGGGAACCCTCGCGATCGTCGAGGGCCTGGAAAAGGATGACCTGGAGAAAAAAACCGGCAACGAGTGGTCAATAGCCCAGCTCCTCAAGCACCTCGCCCTCTCGGAACTCGGCTCGATAAAAGTGGTGAGGAGGCTGATCAAAAAATCCGACGTGCCCCTGCCCCCCTACCCCGAAGACGAATCGTCCGTCACGTTCAGAAGCCCCAAGCAGCCACCGGGAAAGCTCATCTGCCCGCAGGTGGTGACACCCCCCGACAGGGTACCGGCGGATGAGGCGCTCACGGAACTCGTCCAACTGCGGGAGTCGACCCGCGAGACCCTGGAACTTCTGTCGTCGGTCGATCCCACCAGCAGGACGATGGAGCATCCCTTCTTCGGCGAATGCAACATGTACGAATGGTTCTCTTTCCTCGTGGACCACGAGCGGGTCCACCAGCGGCAAATCGGGGAGGCGATAGGGAGGCTGAGGGAAAGCGCCTAGACACGCAGGATATGCAGGACCCCCTCGGGGTTCCCTCTTCACCATCACTGAAGGGGTATCTCAACGCTGCCGTCAGATAAAATGGGTTTGTCCACAGAAAAGGCCTGGATCTTGTTCGTATGAAAAATAGGGAGGCCGGGGGTTCTTTGTTCGCTTATAAACCCCCCGGCCGGGGCAGGGAATACAGGGGTTGAAACCAAACTTCTTCGTGCTATGAAAGAGAAGCTGGCCTCTCTATGGTATAACTTTCCCTCTTTCACTGAAATAGAGGGCAAAAAGCATGCCACGACGAATGTAAGCGTAACATGTTGAAAACAAACGTTTTTATTTTTCCCGTTTCTTCCACCCCCTCTTTTTGCGTGATTTAACCCACAAAAAGGCCTCCAGAAGTCTTCCGGTCGTGGGCTTTTCACCCGTTGATTGAAATGAAGTGAAAGGGCGGCGGAAGGTTCAACAGGGCACAATAGGGAGGCTGAACGGATTTTGGAATGCTGTCCGCGGAATGCAGGTCCCGGACAAGCAAAAGATACGAACCTTCAGACCTCGAGAAAAATGATATGAGAAGAGCTGCGCCGTAATCGGTGGCAAGGTGCGTGCTCATGCTCTCGAGGAGGTCTTTGCTTTCCTCCTGCGCTTGACCACAGCCTCGATCTCCTCGCGCTGCTCCATTGCCGCCTCGTAACCCGCCACGGCCGACTCCTTCGCCCTGTGGAGCTCGAGGAGCTTTATATGGCCAACTCTCGGCGCGATGATGACATCGGGCTTGTAGAGGTCGAGCATGTATCGCGAGATGTGGAACCCCATGATGTGCCCCGACGTGACCATGATTTCGATTATATTCGGCCCCCGCTGCCTGCCCTTCCTTCGACTCACCTGACCGCGAATCTGCTGGTCGACACCCCCGAACCGTTTCCCCAGGGAGGATACAACCCGTTCCATCTGAAGGATTTTTCCCCCGGGCAGGCGGATGCGCCCCCTCTTTGTTCTATCGGCGACCTCTGAATTGGCCCGTTCCCTCTCCTGCTGCTGCTTGCGCCCCTCGAAGAGGTACCTGTTCACATCCACGGCGATGACGATATCGGCACCCATGTCCCGTGCCACCGTCACCGGCACAGGATTGACGAGCGCGCCGTCCACGAGGAACCTCCCGTCCCTGTGAACGGGAGCGAATATCCCGGGGATCGATATGCTGGCTCTCACCGCCTCTATCAGCCTTCCCTCGGACAACACGACCTCCTCTCCGGTGATGATATCCGTGGCCACGGCCCTGAACGGCACCCTGGTCTCCTTAACGAGCATGTCCCGGGTATATTTCTTTATGAACGACTCCACCCTCTTTCCGTCGATGAGGCCGTTGCGGGGAAATACGATATCGGTGAAAAAGGGGATGATCTTGCCCCAGTCGGTCTCAAACACCACCTCCTCGAGCGTCTCCAGGTTGTCCGTCGCGGCGAAAGCTCCCACGAGGGCCCCCATGCTCGTCCCCGCGATGAGGTCGGGGACGATTCCCATCTCCTTCAATGCTTTGAGGACCCCGATGCTGGCGAAACCCCGCGCAGCGCCGCTGCCCAGGGCGCACCCCACCTTCCTCTTCCTTTTGAACTTCCTCATAACCACCGGCATGCTCCGAATGATTCTCTCCATATTATAATTATCGAACGTTCCCATGCTAACTTTATTTTTCTCCCCCCGCCCGCGCGACAACCCGCTCACTTTGCTACCTGCGGGCTTACAGTAAGGGGATTTTTTCCTTTGACGGCCCAAAAATCATTTTCTTCAGGGGAAATTTACCGTTTATTAACTATTTACCGGGATCTGCCGCTTAACTTTCGGAGCCATTTTGCCGAATAAAATACCATGAATGCTCCTGGTGAGCCTTCTCAACCGTAAAGGAGGAAGACCATGGCTTTTTCAGCAACCGTCATCCGCGTCCTGCTCACATCCCCATCGGATGTAGAGGATGAGAGGGGAATGGTCCAGGCTTTCCTGAATGAGTGGAACGAGAGAAACACCCTCTCGGAAAAAGTGGTCCTGTGGCCCGTTCTCTGGCCCCCCCATGCCGGAGAAGATGGGGGCGGTAAGGGCAAAGGTGAGACCAGCGGAAACCAGCTCGACGATTGCGACCTCCTGGTCGGAATATTCTGGACCCGGACGGACAGCCACGAAGGGGGAGCAAAAAAGGACGAGATCGACGCACTCGCCCGGTTCGTCGAATCGGGGAAGGACGCACTTCTCTACTTTTCAACGCGGCCGGTGGTCCCCGACAGCATCGACCCGGAGCAATACGGACGGCTCCGCACCTTCAGGGAAAGGGTCGAAAAGAAGGGCAGCACCTTTCCCTTCGGTTCCGCCGACGAACTCATGGACATGGTAAACGGCCACCTGTTAGAGAAGATAAAAACTATCAACGGGAACCAGAAAAGCGAGAAAACCGCGCAAAGAGCGGAAAGCGCCGTCACCTCTCCCCCAAGAAAAAGCGAGGAGGCCCGGCAGGAAGACAAGCCGCCCGAAAAGGAGCAAAAACCGAAATCCGATGCTGAAACCCCTGTCGATAAGGCAAAAGACAGGGTGCAGCCCGATGAGTCACAGAAAAGAACGCAGGAGCCGGCAGCGGAAACCACGGAAATCCCTCTTGGCGACGTTGAGTTAGACATCGAACCGATAGACGACGCGGCGCAGGCAGGCCAAAAAGGGGAGAAGGGAAAGAGCCAGGCGCCAGAGAAGGAAAAAAGCCCGAAACCATCCCCGGAGGACAAACCGGAACCGAAGAAAGAGCACGTGGCATCGGATGGGGAATTGAAAAAGATAAAAAAGAAGTTCATGCTCGAATTGAGCCATCTCGAGATAGAGTGGATCATGGAAAGAGATGGGGAGCCCGAAGATATTAAAGACGGAAAATCGATCCTCGAGAACGTGTGCAAAAAGCTGATGGACCTCCAGGTCGCGGTACAGCTGAAGGTCGATATGGATATGATAGAGACACTGATGAAGATCATCGACGATGGAAGAAAGATGAAAGAGTACAAGTTGCTCTCAGACAGCGGTAAGTCGTACGACGCTTTCTGGAAGAAGGGAAACGATATCTTTTCCCGGTACAAGAAGTTCCTCGACGCACTTTCGTAAGAAGCCCTCCCGGGCATGGTGAATACGAGCGCCGGTAGCCGCCGGCTCACGTCCCATCAAAACTTGCATTGACCGGCAGCAGCGTATATATTATTTTCTACTTTTACAGATCAGCACGGTTGTGCCGGAGTGGCGGAACGGGCAGACGCGCGGGACTCAAAATCCCGTGGGGGCAACCCCGTGGGGGTTCGAAGCCCCCCTCCGGCACCAATGAAATCAAGTAGTTAGGGGGCTTATTACGCCCCTCTTTTTATGTCTCGGAAATTTGTTCTAGATTTGTAACCTGCCTGAAAAAAACAAGTTATTTGCTGGTTTTCATTGTACAAAACTCACCCTAATATCGATAAATTTAATATGAACAAATTTATGCGAGGCACGGGCGTAAGGTTCTAAAGAAAGCGCGGCGTTTCAGATCATATTGAAACGCCGCGCTCATGTCTTGCAATTAGTCTCCGTGGGCGTTCGAAACATCCGTCACTTCGTGGCCTTTATCGATTCCTGATCATCGAATCTGCAGTTCAGAATACTCTCCTGAAACCTTCGAAGACCCGTATGCTGCGATCAGGTAAGGTCAAAGCGATCAAGGTTCATTACCTTGTTCCACGCCGCTNNGTGGGGGTTCGAAGCCCCCCTCCGGCACCAGTAAACCAATTACAGGCCGGCTATCGCCGGCCATATGTTTGTTCGGAGTTTTGAGTTCCGAGTCCAGTGTTGAATAAGAAACTATAACCAGAAATGAGAAGGGTTTATATATCTTATGCTTACTTTTACTGTTTGCTCACAATTCGCAGTTTTCGGTTTTCAGTTACACCGATGATGTATGTCCTTCCCCATTCAGAGGTTCTTGATCCGGCAAACAGTCACTCTTCGGAAAATAGTTCCCAATCGTATCACCATCTTTCGTTTATCTGTATGTCATGTGGGAATTTTTGAATCCAGCCTGCTACTCCCACATTTTGATCGGTTCTTTTTTTACAACTTCCTCCACGTTGTCCACAGAACCTTCGAATATTGCAATTGGATGGGTCAGTTTCATAAACGAATTAGAAACCTCATCCACTCCATGGTGGTTAAAGTCTATTTGCCGAACAGATTGAACTTTCTCCCCATGGCAAAAAATCCCTACTACAAGCCCGTGTTTTGTTGTCAGAACAACATCAAAGCAGTCATTTGGCCACTCCAAGCCTGAATCAAAGTATTGTGCATCTGTTACACCCCAAACCCTATTAACGCAGAGAATATGATTATTCCCCATGTCGTAGCAGCATGCTATTTCTTCTCCTTTCGCATCGTCATACACGGAAACTGCAGCGGATGGTTTTATATGCAAAACTTCCACCTTGTTGTGTTCTATCGCTTCCATAATCCTTTGCTTCTTCTCTTTCAATTCATTTCGCCGCCAGGTTAAGTCACCTATCATCTGAGATAGGATAAACATCAGAATCAGAGCAGATATGATAGTCAACCCAGTCCAACCCCATCTGATAGTGATATATGCCTCAGACCAGAGCCATCCTCCTTCTAGCAGGCCCGCATACACCAATATAGCTGCACAGATAAAACCAACGATGCTGATGGCACCGAGCATTCCACTTCTTGTAACCAATCACAAAAAGGCAAACGTCACAATCAGAACACATACGATAGTCAATACCGTCCAGAACAATCCCGCCTTTTGCAGGAGCCCATAAACGAAACTGCATGTCATGATTAAACTTACATAAAGGGCTACCAGAGAACGTTTTGGTGAAGTCCAAGCAAGACGCCTTCTCATTGCCTCCTGCTCACGTTCGTTGAACTCTCTTATAATTGTGCCTGTCATGGCTGGTCCCGGTTAAAAATATCTAATTCCATGCCCAAACCGGCCCATTTTTGATTGCTTCCTCCAACCGGTCGATTGATCCTTCGTACAATGATACGGGGGCGTGAATTAATTCTGCGAAAAATTGATCCTCAGTATTGGGAATGGTGATTTCACGTATCGGTTCGAGTCTCTTCCCATATGTAAAAACACCAAGCCAGGCCCCGTGCATAACAGTTCGGACAATCTCGAAGCAATCATTTGGCCAACTTGATAAATCCTCTGAGGGAAAAAGCCAAGGATAAAGAAATAGAATATACTGATTTCCAACATCGAAAAAGTAAAAGCACGTATCATACCCTGAGACACTTACAAGAACGACAGCAGAAGCATCTACACTCAGCACTTCTGCCTTTTTATCGGACAGCACTTCCTTGGTAAACTTTACTTTTTCATCACGCGTTGTATTCGCAATATACGCAAAGACAAGGCACAATAGCAGGGTAAATATAACCGAGACGATGATACCGTTTCCTTCATTTGATAAATCCAAATTGGTTATAAGAATAATACCTCCTCCCATAAATATCCCGATAAGACAAACCAGGAAGAACCGAAACAACATCTGGCGGCGTGGATCTACTGGAAACCTTCCCATTATGTTCTCCCTTTCACGCTCGTTAAGTCTTCTTATATATGTGAATGTCATTTCAGGTTTTCTCCCTTTTTCATCTCTCGCTTATATTTCTCAAAAACCATGTCAATCCCTTCTCTTATATAATCGGCCATTTTCACCCGTGTTGTAGACGATAATGCCTTAAAGCCCTCTATCTGTTTCTTATCGATATAGACGCTGATTTTTTTCAGTTTCATTATCTTTCTTTAACGTATGTAAATACATGGATATATATAGATTGATTAATTGTGTCAAGTTGGCCTGCGCCCCAAAACTGATCCAGGTGTTATTTTAGGATTTTGGGAATGTTCCCTACCGAGGAGGAAGGTCAACCAAGTCATAAATTTTGGAGAAGGCTGTAGAGGCCAATCCTGCAATAACGAATAGAGCAATGAAAATCCCAATGGTCTTCTTCATCGGGCTCTATTCCTCTAGAAAAAAAGTCTGGTTGATACATTTATCTTTTGACGGTCTGCCACCATATCAAGCGACAGGCTCACTCTATCATACTGACCAGCACCCTGTTTCTTTTCCCCTGCCCAGAGAAAAACCCAGATTAAATCTCTTCTGCGTTTCCCCCCTGCCACTTCCTTATTTTGGGTTCGAATCGGGTGCGGAAGTGGGCTGATTTTTCCAACCCACTTCCGATTCTGCCACAATCTCTGAAGACGTTTATGCTGCGATCAGGCAAGGTCGAAGCGGTCAAGGTTCATTACCTTGTTCCACGCCGCTACAAAGTCGTGCAGGAACTTCTCCTGGGAGTCCTCACATCCGTAGACTTCCGCCAAGGCCCGGAGTTGGGAGTTCGAACCGAAGATGAGGTCGACACGGGTGCCGGTCCACTTGAGTTCGCCCGTTGCGCGATCACGACCCTCGAACACGTCTTCGTCTTCCGAGGTTGCCTTCCACGTCGTGCTCATGTCGAGCAGATTCACGAAGAAGTCATTGGTGAGCGTCTCTGGCCGCTTGGTGAAGACGCCGTGCTGGGA